>Ga0207112_1002_pt1 | contig 68763 bp, 67 predicted proteins | sample Alteio_BWMinHeat_72_FD_153549 | JGI IMG/M metagenome (GOLD analysis project Ga0207112, IMG submission 153549) | Enriched cells from forest soil in Barre Woods Harvard Forest LTER site, Petersham, Massachusetts, United States -... | ecosystem: Environmental > Terrestrial > Soil > Temperate forest >...
GAATTGCCAGGGATATACTGCGCATCGACATATTGGCACAGTAAAAAACTGAACGCCCACATCGCGCAGCTGCGCCCACAGGCACAAACGAAATTGTTGTTCATAAAATTTTAATCTGATAGATGGAGAAAAAATAGAAACCGCGGAATGGGTTTCTCTCAAATTCTCAAGCAGCGAACAAAAATGCAATGCCCTGCATCAGCAATAAATTTGTTGCGTAGGCCGGGGACCTGGAAAAGAAAAGGGAAAAAATTATCGAGGGATAAAGTCTCGAATGATCTTTGTGGTAAAGAATCATCTGTGTCATCATCTACGATGCTGGAATCAATCTGTAGACGGCTGCTAAGCAAAGACCCGGATTCTGATTTACTGAATGGCTGGTTTGTATGACTTCTCTCCTGTGGCGGAATAGATGAAATAAGAACCAAAAAACCGATAAGGCTTGAAAGAAGTATCTTGATGAACAGAAAAGTTTTCAAGAAAAATGTGAGAAGCTAAAGGTGCAAACGGATTTTGGAGTGCAAAGTTTCAGTCTTCGACAAGATCACTCTTCGCCAAACTTAGACTCACAGGAGTATCCTACTTCCTCACGTACCATGCAATCCGAACACCGCCCCAGATATGGTAATGGCCTGTCACGAATTCTTTGGTAAGGTAGGTTTGAAAATATTCGAATTGCCATGTGTTGATCTTGAACACGAGGCCAGCATTTCCCTGAAAAACAAATCGGTTGATATCAGCGGCTGATATGGTGTACGGGCTAGACTTGTTGAACACGCCTCCCTGCAAAGTAGCATCAAAGCCAACCGCATTTACTAAAGGCTCTGCATAAAAGTACACTTGTGTCTTGATTTTTTGTTCCGCGAAGTTAGTGAACGGGTCATCGAAATAACCGACCATTAAAACAGTGCCCGCATAAGCTTTGGTATTGAACGTACCGGCCCGCCCTCCGGCTTTGCCTGAAAAAGAAAAATAATTGTTGACGGTAAAAAGTCCGCGTTCATATTCCACCTGGTAATTGAGGATGAGGTCATTTTGTATCTGGTTTTGCCAACCCTGGGGTTGTTTGGCATTGATCCACCGGTGAATGGCCTCCTGCATTTCCTTGCCTCCTGCGGCAGGCCCGATCACTCCGGCACTGAGGGCAGAAGAAATCCTCTCCCTCCTGCCAGCATCATTTGCCATTGAGAACGTTTTTAAAAACAGACACGCAGCAAATGGCCGGTCGCCATACAAGATTTCAGAGTGCGAAATGCTAGTTGGTGTATACCCTTCGTGCTCCAGGGAGACTCCAAATTTGTTTTCTTTGCCGGAGGAGCGCAGCAGAAGTTTTGAGATCCATAGTTTACCGACTGCAGGGTTTACATATTCCAGATTTATGCCCTGGGTATAATAAATGTCTGTGCCCGAGAAGTAATCGTTTTCGTAATGGATCCTGAAATAGTTAGGAGAGCCGATGTTGCGATACAACGCTGTATGGCTGATGCGCTGCGCCGATGCAGTGAATACCACGCCTAATGCTGCGATCAGAAATACAGGCCTTATCACGAGTGCGAAACACGTTATTTATTCTTACAAGTTATGGATTGTTTGCCGTTGTCTCCGACAAACTCAGGCAGCTACGAACACCTCTTCGACAAGCTGACCAAAGGCTTGTCGAAGGGTCACCCTGAGCTTGCCGAGGGGTTAAGATTATCAGGCTTGTAGTCAGAAAGGAATTTTGAAGAGAGCAATGCTATGGCAGCAGCGCTCAAAAGGAAAACGCCAGAACAGGTGAAGACGGGTACGATGTGGGCAAAGAAATCACCGGATGCGTAGATAGTCATAATGAGGATTGCAGAAAACGGCATCGAGCATGCCAGCACGTTCATGGCAAAGTGCTGATCGAAGGTGCCTCCATCCTTAGGTTTCACCGACAATTTGCTTTCCATCTCTCCCACCATCGCCATGTGAGCATACGGCCAGAAGCTGCAAGCACTTTGAGGAAAAACAATAATGAGGAGGATGGTGGGAATATCTGAAACCGGAAAAAAACAGAGCACCAACCCGCTGATGCCAAAAGCAATTCCTGAGCGGAAGAACAGAAAGGAAAAAATAGTTTTCACCTGCTCCCATGTGAGTCGCATCGACAATCCAATAAACAAAAGAATCAGTGGGGTCATCAACACGCTCAACCTGTCGATGCTAAGCGTGACGGTGAGAGGAAATGATTGATAGTTTAGCCCGAACGATAACATCACCAGTGCCGCAACGATCACCATGTTCACTGGCTCCTTCACCAACGCAAGGAGAACTTCTTTCAATTTTATTCCGCCTTTCTCAGTGCCCTCTTTGTTTACATCGTAATACCATTTCATGGCTATGGTATAGGAAATTATTAAAACGAAAATCTTATTTCCGATATCAGCAAGAGCCGCCATCGCCAACGATCCCTGACCACTGTATTCCATAATGAATGGAAAGCACGACAGACCCGGAGCCAACGAAGGAATCAACATCACCAACGTACGGTATTGATTCATGGGGATGTTGAAGATGGGCTGAAGCGGAAGTCTATCCACCAACAAATAAATAACAATGTTGAAGCCGAGCGACATAATCGGAATGATGATCAGATCCGATTTGAAATTGATTTGAAGCAGGGCTATTAATATCGTAGCAGGCAACGCTAGGCTTAGTATGATTGTCCGTATCCCCTCCCGTTGATCTTTGCCTTTGATCTTTCTTTGAAAAAGAAACCCAATGGCAATGAGCAATAATAGCGACAGGCTTTTAGTTAAAGCAGCACTCATAAGCCAACAATCATTTTAACTCACTACTGCTGTCAGGGACTTAACAAAAAGTTTCAATTCATCGGGAGTGCCAATGCTCACCCGACCATACGGTTTATTGTAAATTTCGAATCCGCGAATGCCTACTCCCTTCTCTGCCATCTTACTAACAAAATCTTTGGTTGGCATTTGAATGGGAAAGAGTATGAAGTTGGTACATGACGCGATGGGATTGAGTCCTAACTTCTTTAGTTCGCCAAATGTATACTCACGACCTTCTTTAATATTTTGCCGTGAAGAATCCTGAAAAGCTACATCTTTCAAACTTGCCATTGCACCTTCCAGCGACGTGACAGAAATACCCATTTCCGTTCGCACCAAACCTTGAATCATCTTCACCCTTTCCACCGGTGCCACCATATATCCTATCCTAAGGCCTGCCATTCCATGAATCTTTGAAAACGTACGACAGAGAATCACGTCATAACCTTCCTTGATGAGACCAACGGCCGTTTGCTCGCCGGGTTTATCAAGCAACTCCATATATGCCTCATCAATAAATACCGGCACACGGGAGTTCACCTTCTTTACAAACTTTTTTATGTCATCAATTTGCGTCAGCGTTCCTGTAGGGTTATTGGGGTTGCACAGGTAAATCAGTTTGGTGTCGGCATCGATACTTTTTTCCATGGCATCGAGATCATACGTATAGTCGCTGCGCAACGGAATATTTTTCCATTTCGCACCGATTGCCTGAGCAGTTCTTACCAACGATAGATAAGAAGGATCACCGGATATCACGTTACCGCCTTTCATGCACAAGGCGAAAGCAGTCTTTTCCAGAATATCGGTGGAGCCTGCCGCTAACAAAACCTGGTTTGTTTTGACGCCCTCTTTTTCTGCGAGCAGTTCAACAAGCTTTATAGAACTATTGTAAACGTAACGATTGCCTTTCGAGGCACTTTCAGCGATGGCAGCAACTGCCTTAGGAGAAGGCCCCCATGGGTTTTCGTTGGCAAGCAATCTTGCTTTGATGTCCTGAGTCTGCAAAGCCGAAAAATCCTCGCGAAAAATGCTCCCGTTGAGCGGTGTCATTCCAAAGGCTTGTCTTGCAAAAAGGTCGGAAGTACCGGTAACAATACCACCAGCGGCCAAAGCGGTTCGCTTCAACCAGTCTCTTCTGTTTACAGTTGAATTCATTTGTTGTTGAAGTTTAGGTTTCAAAAAAAATGTAGATGCAATTCAAAAGTTGTGAGCAGGGCTCCTGAGAGTGGTTAACTTTTAAATTTTAATGAATTAAAGAATTAAATTCTGCATTTGAAACTATAGCCAGAATAACATATCGGGCGCAAACGATATAGAAAAAATATCAATTGTCAGGCACAACCGTTTGAAATCCTTAGCCAAACGATTGAAATGAGAAATTGTTTATTTCTTTAAAATTATTTCTCTTCGACAGGGCTGTGAGGCATGAGCAAGTTATGAGCTGTGAGTTGCGAACTGTAAGTCGGCCCTTCGACAGGCTGCCAATGACATCTCTGGTTAAATGTCTAAATGGATGCCATTCGACAGCAAGGTTACAATCAACTGCTACATTTTTTTTACCGCATAGGATGCAGAGAAATGCAACGCAGAGATGTGCAGAGAACCTTCGACAGGCTCAGGATGACAGCAGCGTCTTAGGGTGCGTAACTCCTAGGTGAGTGGCATGACCATCTGAATCAAGGTGTTTGTTAGCGGCTGACTAATTCTTCTTTAGTGACCCAAAATATCTACTGTTCATCGACTCGATATAACTTTCAATAGAGTCCAGTCCGATGCCTTTCCTTCTTTCATTAAGTTTATCGGGATCAATGACGGGTTTAGGTTCGTATGACGTTTTTGTAGAATTCAATATCATTTGAGTGCCATAAACTTGCAATTGGCCGGTATTCACCTTGACCCTGTCTAGCAAATAAGCGTAGTCAACCAGCTCTGCTTTTCCCCGATCAGCCTCTTCTTTCATTTTATTTAATACCCCTTCTTGAAATTGAGGGTGTGAATCCTGGTGTTGCATCAATAACCAAAAGTTATGCGAACCACTCACACCTACTAAATCAAAATTAGGAAAGCCATATTTATGGAAAACATTCTTAAGGTGAAAGTAATTTAAACTGTCGGTGGCGAGAAGGTGTAATAGAATTGACTTACGCGAAATAGTATCGTCTCCTAATAGTTTATTATCAAATTTCACAATATAATTTCTCCATTTCTGATCTTCCTTAACAAGACTGTCCAGGACCCTTATCAACTTCTTATCTAGGTTGTCTTCTATTTTTTCTTTATTCGCCTTGACCTTGCTAATTATCGAATACCATCTTGCGTCACTATGCAGTGATTGCAAGTTGGAGTCACGAACCAGATAGTCGTAGCCGGAGTAATTTCCTTTCATTGCAATTCTTAAAAGATTTGAAAAAGCACTATCTGGAACAGACGCGAGTGCCCATGAGCAAGCGGCATGATATCTATCCGATGAATACCCTTTCCAACCAAATGATTTAAATGCCATTGAATATGCCTGTCCTGAATTTTTATAGTCTCCTTTTTTATAAAGAGAGTCCGCTTGTTTAATCCAATAGGGATATTCCTTTGGCATGGTCTGTCCGGTTGCAACTGACCCTGTTATTAATAAAAACACTAATATCAAATTCTGCCTCATTTGTTATGATCGGTTACAATATAAACACCTTCGACAACCCTTCGACAGGCTCAGGGTGACAGCACCTTCATAGTTTGTAGTGTCATCTGAGGATGTTAAAATTATCCTATGAATAATTCAGTAAACCAGCTATCAATTTGGATGCATTGGGTAAGTTCTATCAAATAGGAAGTCTTCGACAGGCTCAGGGTGCCAGCACTTTCGTCACTCTGAGATTGTCGAGGGGTTGATCTCACGTTCAGCGAAGGTGTCACTAACTACTTGATCTTATCCCAGTCTCCCTTAAACAATGCTTGTTTCTTTTTCTGCCCCATCCCTTGAGTTGTTTTTCCCCACTCAATGCCTGCTTAACATCCGAGCGGCGATCCCAATACCTCAGAACTACAGGTCTTCTTTTGAATGTAAATGACTTCGGATCGATGCCTTCATTATGTTCAGCTAATCGTCTGTCGAGATCATTGGTCACACCACTATTATACAATCCGTCATTGCACTCTACGCTGTGAACAAAATAATTATGATCGCGTGCCATGGAGGTAAATTTAATAAATGTTGGTCATCGACAACCCTTCGACAGGCTCAGGGTGACACTTGGAAAAAGCTCAGACCTAGAATAGCTCAGAGTGACAGCATCGTACTAGTGTGTGGTGTTATTCTGAATTTGTCGAACAATCATTCTAAACTCATTCAACATCATCGCTGTTGCGCCCCAAACAATTTCATTGTCAATTAAAAAATGAGGAGCAAGCATGGGATACATTTTCGCGGCAAGGATTTCTTTGGTTTGTATGGCGTCATCGCGGAGAAGATCATCCAGGTTGCCTTCCAATATTTTCACAACCTCAGATGCCTGCGGAATAAATGTTGGCTTCGTCAATGAGTAAGCTACCACGGGCGCAATCAGGAAATTACTGGGGATCACGAAGAAATCACTCAGACGTCCGATAACTTTGAGTTCACTTGAATGAACTCCAATCTCTTCCTCTCCCTCGCGCAAAGCGGTTTGAATGTAGTCTTCTCCTGCTTCCCCCTTGCCTCCTGGCAAGCTAATTTGTCCGGCATGAGCGCCTAAATACTCGGGGCGCTTAGTAAGCGGGAATTTTATTCTCCCTTCATCTTCATAGAGCAAAATCAAAACACTCCCTGGCTTGGGGGGCAATTTATGTTCAAACTTAGGCCGTATTGGTCCGACAGGTGTGGCGCGCATCGGCTCATGAGCAACACTCCCCGGCAAGGGTTGACTTAAACGTATGGAAAGTTTTTCCGAAAGCGAAATCAGGTTGTTCATTTACACTGTTTGATCAGATCCGCGGTAACCATTCGGTCATTAAGTTCTTTTGATTTTCTAAATGAAGCGCAGGCTAAATCCCTTTTGCCATTGTACAAATAGGCAAGACCAAGATAGTAATGAACGCGGTCGACGAATGGATCCATCCTCCAGGATTGAGTAAGCATTCGCTCTGCCTGTTCAAATTCTTTTTTGGCCAAATAAAATATCCCCTTATTACGATATGCCCAAGCGTTCTCCGGGTCTTTTGAAATGCTTTCGTTAATGTCTGCTTCAGCTTTAGCCAGCTCATTCTGTAAAAGATAAATGTAGCCTCGGTTATTTACATAATAGGATTGATTGGGAGCAAGCCGGATCGCTTCGTTAATGTAGTTTATAGCTTCTTTCAGGTGGCCCTGCTCAGTTTCAATTAATGACAGCGTATTATAAATATTAGGTTCAAGGTCGTTCAGTTTTGCTGCGGCTTGCAGTTCGAGCTTAGCGGAATCATATTGTTTGAGATAGTAACGAACGATGGCGTGATTCACTGCAAGTTCCTGCTGTTGTTTCTTATCCGGGCCCGCACGCTCTGCGGATTTTTCAAAGGCATCCAGGGCTTTTGAAAATTCTCTTAGCTTCGTATAACTAAGACCCAACGTGAAATAGGTAACAGATGTGTCAGGTTTTATCGAAATAGCCCGTTCCAAATCGCTTACCGCCTTATAATATTCTTTTAATTCATAAGCGGTGTTAGCACGGTTAAGCAACGCATTAATAAATTGAGGATTGCATGAAACTGCTTTCTCATAATTCTCCATCGCTTTTTCAAAATTCTTTTGTTGAAAGTAAACCGTGCCTAAATTATTCCAGGCGTCAGCAAAGCAAGGCTCCAGGAGAATCGCCTCTCCATAATAATACGTGGCTTGATCCCAGTTCCTTTCTTTGGAAGCGATATTTCCATTTAACAAAAATTTCTGTATGCGTTCTTCCTTGCTACCGCAGGCTGTAAGAAGAAATAAAAAAATAACCAGTTGCCAGACAATCTTCATAAATTACATTTTCGTTGGCAAATATATGAGAATAACAGGATCGATCGTGGTGCTTTTAGCTTGCACATTAAGCGCCAAAGGTCAATACACAAAAGAAGTTCCGCTCAAGCCAATCTATAAACAAGGATGGAAATATTTTTATGGAGACCAGCGGATGAATTCTGTTTATGCGTTGCAAATTCCTCTTGAATCATTGAATGATCAGGAGATTAATGAACGCTTCAAACGGTTTAAGAGATTTCAAGTTCTTCGTGGTATAGCATACATTCCTGGAATAGTTTACCTGTTAGTGAACGCCAATTTCGGTGGCCGCCGCCCCACCCGCGGGATTAATTCACAGACCTTTCTCCTCTTATGGGCGGGAGGATTGGCTGCAGACATCACATTTAATGCCATGGCACATCATCAAATGGGAAAGACCATCGATATTTACAATGTGAAGATTTCAAACAAAAGCACCCTTGGCTTATCTTTCAACCGATTGCTGAACGAGAATTACCCCGGACTTAGCTATCAATTCAGGTTTTGATTTGAAATAGTTACTTCAGATTCTTTGAAGTTTAACAAATGTTCGATTACTTCGCATCCTCAATTATGAATAACAACCAAAACATTCATCATCTGCACCACCATGCACATCGCATAGTCGGCAGGTTAATGTTTTGATTTTACTATACTGATAAACTCAAAAAAAGGCTTGCCACACTTGGCAGGCCTTTTTTATTACTTAAGAACTTAAAATAAAACGAAATGAAGACGTTATTAAGAATTGCAATCCAAAAATCCGGAAGGTTACAAGAGGATTCCCTCAAACTGCTAAAAGAAAGTGGCTTGCATTTCAACAACGGAAAGGATCAACTTAAAACTCAGGCCGATAATTTTCCGGTTGAGGTTCTCTTCTTGCGTGATGATGATATTCCACAATACATTGAAGACAATGTGGCCGATGCTGGAATAGTTGGTGAGAATGTATTTAATGAAAAGCAAAAGAAGAATGAACTCATCAGGAAATTGGATTTTGCAAAGTGTCGCTTATCAATTGCTGTTCCTCGTTCAGATAATTACACAAGTGCGTCCTGGCTCCAGGGAAAAAATATTGCTACCTCCTACCCCAACATTGTCAAACAATTTTTAGCTAAAAATAAAATTGAAGCAGGTATCCACGAGATCAGTGGGTCCGTAGAGATTGCTCCCGGCATTGGTTTGGCAGACGCCATTTGTGACATTGTAAGTTCAGGCAGCACACTCTTGAGTAATGGGTTAAAAGAAGTTGAAACCGTGATGACCTCGGAAGCTGTTTTGGTTGCTGCCCAAGATCTGAATTCCGAAAAGAGAAACATTCTAAATGATTTATTGTTTAGAATTAAGGCCGTGCAGTCGGCCAAGAACAACAAATACATTTTGATGAACTGTCCGAATGAAGCGATCGAAAAAATTACGAGTGTAATCCCTGGAATGAAAAGTCCTACGATCATGCCATTAGGTAGACCAGGCTGGTCGTCATTGCACTCCGTTGTGGATGAAAATGATTTTTGGAAAAAGATAAATCAGCTGAAATCATTTGGAGCGGAAGGCATACTGGTGATTCCAATTGAGAAGATGATTGCTTAAATCGTTGTTAGTTTGATGGTTATTAGTTGTTGGTTAAGATACAGGACATAAGAAGTAAGACGTAAGAAATTGCCCAACTATGAAGATGATAATTAATCCAGCAAGGGAGAATTGGAATGAGCTTTGTCAAAGACCACAGATGAACCTGGAGTTTTTGGAGGGATCAGTGAAAAATATTTTGGCGCGGGTAAAATCATCTGGCGATCGAGCGCTGCGCGAACTTACTCTTCAGTTTGATAAAATAAAACTGGATGATTTAAAGGTTTCCGCGAAAGAAATTGAAGATGGGATTGCAAGTGTTTCGGTTGAGTTGAAGAAATCCATTGAACTCGCAGCAAAAAACATAGAGCAATTTCATGCGGCCCAAAAAAGGGAAGTTATTAAAGTTGAAACTACGCCAGGTGTGATATGCTGGCGGAAGGCAGAGCCAATTCAGAAAATAGGGATTTACATACCGGGCGGGTCTGCGCCGTTGTTCTCAACGGTATTGATGCTAGGCATACCCGCTAAGCTGGCCGGATGCGAAGAAATTGTCCTTTGCACTCCACCTGACTCAAATGGAAAAATAAATCCAGCTATTCTTTTTGCTGCCAATCTCACTGGAATAAAAAACATTTTTAAAGTCGGTGGCGCCCAAGCCATTGCTGCCATGGCCTATGGCACTGAAAGCATCTCATCTGTTTACAAAATATTTGGACCTGGAAATCAATATGTGACAAAAGCCAAGCAACTGGTGAACCTGGAAGGAACAGCGATTGATATGCCCGCCGGGCCTTCGGAAGTCTTAGTTATTGCAGATGAAAATGCTAATCCATCTTTTGCTGCTGCAGACCTGCTTTCTCAAGCTGAGCATGGTGTGGATAGTCAGGTGATACTCGTAACCTCAGAGGAGAGAATTGCGAGGAACATTACCGAACAGATTTACATTCAATTGGAGCGATTGCCCAGAAAAGAGATAGCTAAGGAAGCCTTAGCAAACAGCAGAGCCATCATATTAAATAATAGAGATGCTATTGACTTCGTTAACAGTTACGCACCAGAACACTTAATCATCAACACAAAGGACTGTGATGAACTTGTCGAGAAAATCAAAAATGCTGGTTCCATATTCCTGGGGCAGTTTACTCCGGAGTCGGCGGGAGATTATGCTTCCGGAACGAACCACACGTTGCCGACAAATGGTTTCGCAAAAAGTTATAGTGGAGTTTCATTAGAAAGTTTTTTAAAATATATCACTGTTCAGAAAATTTCGAAGGAAGGCTTGAACAATCTTGGACCTGTCATTGAAGCGATGGCGGAAGCGGAGCAGCTGAGAGGTCATGGTGAGGCGGTGAGGGTTAGAATTGAGAGTTGAGAATGGAGAAGTGAGAATGGAGAGTTGAGAATGGAGAATGGAGAGTTGAGAATTTAGAATTTAGAATGTATGGATATCAATAAATTAGTTAGAAAAAATATAAAGCAGCTTAAATCTTATTCATCTGCTCGTGATGAATTTGAAGGACATGCTTCAGTTTTTCTTGACGCAAATGAAAACCCCTATCCTAGCAACTATAATCGCTATCCTGACCCACATCAGAAACTGCTGAAGAAGCGGATTAGTGAAATCAAGAATATTAAAGAGGAACTAATCTTCCTTGGCAATGGAAGTGATGAAGCTATCGACTTACTGTTTCGCGCTTTCTGCGAACCCGGAAAAGACGAAGTACTTATTCCACAACCAAGCTATGGAATGTATGCTGTCAGTGCTTCAATCAATGATGTTAAAGTAAATTCCATCAACCTGACTAAAGATTTCGATATTGACCTTAGCGCCACTCTTGCAGCAATAACACCTCAAACTAAGAATATTTTTCTTTGCAGCCCGAACAACCCTTCAGGTAACTTATTAAGCAGAGATAAAATAATAGAGGTAATCAGGAATTTTGACGGCCTGGTGGTGGTTGATGAAGCTTACATTGATTTCACGGAAAGTCCAAGTCTTCTTGAGGTGCTCCCGCAATACAACAACCTGGTTATACTGCAAACGCTCTCTAAAGCATGGGGACTTGCCGGACTCCGGTTGGGGATCTGTTTTGCCAACCCCGAAGTAATTTCCATTCTCAACAAAATCAAACCACCTTACAACATTAGTTCAGTTACACAATCGCTGGCACTTGAAGCGCTTCAGCAATCGGAAATTAAAGATCTTCAAGTCTCGGAAATCATTGCTCAAAGAAAAATGATGGAAGTACGACTACTTGAATCGAGACGTGTAGAGCACGTTTATCCGTCAGACTCTAATTTTCTGCTTGCACGTGTGAAGAATGCAAAGAAAACTTATAACAATTTATTAAATAAGGGAATTGTATTGCGAGATCGATCCAATGTTATCTTGTGTAATGATTGTTTGCGCATCACCATTGGTACTCCAAAAGAAAACCTGTTACTTCTTGATGAATTAAAAAAGTTATGAAGAAAGTGATATTCATTGACCGCGATGGAACGATAAACACCGAACCTGCCAACGATCCTCAAATTGACAGGTTGGATAAACTTGAGTTTATTCCGGGTGTCTTCACCTGGCTTGGCAAAATCGCCCGCGAAGAAAATTACGAATTAGCAATGGTTACTAACCAGGATGGGCTTGGCACCTCAAGCTTTCCTGAAGAAGCATTTTGGTCCGTTCAGAACATGATTCTTAAAACATTGGAAGGAGAAGGAATAAAATTCAGTAACATTTTCATTGACCGCTCTTTTTCACATGAAAACAAACCAACCCGCAAGCCAGGAACCGGAATGTTAACTCAATATTTAAATGGTGGGTATGATCTTAAAAATTCGTTCGTAATTGGCGACCGTCTCACGGATATTCAGTTGGCAAAGAACATGGGTGTTCAGGGAATTCTTTTTAATAGCAGAAGTTCAGAAAATGATATAAAAGAACAAGGGCTAACTGAAAATGTTATTTTGATAACCAATTCATGGGAAAAAGTTTATCAGACCGTAAAGCAAAAAAGAATTGCATTAACAACCAGAACTACAAAGGAAACTAATATCACTGTTAAAATAAATCTTGATGGAACCGGGCAGTCTAGTATTCATACTGGTCTCGGCTTTTTCGATCATATGTTGGAGCAAATAGCAAAACACTCACTGATCGACTTACAAATTGAGGCTAAGGGTGATTTACACATCGATGAACATCATACCATTGAAGACACTGCTATTACTTTAGGAGAAACATTTTTAACGGCCTTGGGAGATAAGAGAGGTATCGAGCGCTATGGGTTTTGTTTACCTATGGATGATTGCCTTGCGCAAGTGAGTCTTGATTTTGGAGGACGACCCTGGTTAGTTTGGGAGGCGGAATTCAAGAGGGAAAAAATTGGGGAGGTGCCAACAGAAATGTTCTTCCATTTTTTCAAATCCTTTAGCGATTCAGCAAAATGCAACCTCAATATAAAAGTTGAAGGAACTAATGAACATCACAAGATTGAGGCGATTTTCAAGGCATTTGCAAAATCAATAAAGATGGCTGTTAAGAAAGAAGGATATCTCCTGCCTACAACAAAAGGAACATTGTGATGAAAATCGCTTTGATAAAATATAATGCAGGAAATATCAGGTCAGTAGCATTTGCGCTTGAGCGGCTAAATGTTGATTTTGAGATTACCGACAATGTCGATACCATCTCGAATGCTGATAAAGTAATCTTTCCTGGTGTAGGCGAGGCCAGCACCACAATGAAATACCTGCGAGAGAAAAAGTTAGATCAATTAATAATCAGTCTCAAGCAACCCGTTCTAGGCATTTGCTTAGGCATGCAGTTGATGTGTAATTTTTCGGAAGAAAACAGCACGAAATGCCTCGGCATCTTTGATGAAACAGTTAAGCAATTTAAGCCGGACAAGAATCACAAAGTACCTCACATGGGGTGGAATTCCCTGATCGATCCAAAGGACTGGATCGACAACAGATTGACCAATCAATTCGTATATTTCGTACACAGCTACTATGTTCCTCTTAATCCGTTTACTTCAGCCACTACAGATTATACCGAGCCATTTAGCTCCGCGATGAAAAAAAATAATTTTTATGCTGTACAGTTCCACCCGGAGAAATCAGCAAAGGCTGGAGAGGTGATTTTAGAAAGCTTTTTTAAAGTGGCTTAAATATGCAAATGAAAATTATTCCTGCCATTGATATTATTGACGGAAAATGCGTGCGCCTCACCCAAGGTGATTTTGGCCAAATGAAAATCTATCGCGAAGACCCTTTGGACGTGGCTCTGGAATTTCAACATGCTGATTTAGAATACCTGCACTTAGTTGACCTTGATGGTGCGAAAAAAGGAAAAGTAGTTAACTGGAATATCGTGGAAGAAATTCAAGGCAAAACTGCGCTTACGGTTGACTTTGGTGGCGGTGTCTCGGAGGATGATGAAGTCGAATATCTATTGGAGCTAGGCATTAACCAAATCAATGTTGGTAGCCTGGCCATTAAGCAACCAGAAAAATTCACTAGCTGGTTGAAAAAATATGGTACAGAAAATTTCATTTTAAGTGCCGATGTACGAAATGAAAGCGTAATGATCAATGGGTGGCTTGAGTCAGCTAATTATCGAGTGCTTGACCTTGCCGATCAATTTATTAAGGATGGCCTCACTTACCTCACTTGCACCGACATTGGTTCTGACGGGATGCTGAAGGGACCAAACTTTGAACTCTATAAAAAAATAAAAGAGCGTTTTCCAGGTTTAAAAGTTAACGCAAGTGGTGGGATCACCTCGGTTAAAGATTTGGTAACGTTAAAGGAGCTTGGGGTTCATGGCGCAATTATTGGCAAAGCCATTTACGAAGGACGTATCAGTCTAAAACAGTTAAAGAAAGCGGCCGGTATAAAACCGGAACTTTGATTCATACTTCATCAATGCTTACTAAACGAATCATTCCGTGCCTCGACATCAAAGACGGGCGCACAGTAAAAGGGGTAAACTTTGTTGACCTTCGTGACGCAGGCGACCCCGTTGAATTGGCTGCAGTCTATGCAGATCAAGGTGCAGATGAACTCGTATTCCTGGATATTTCGGCCACGAATGAGAATCGAAAAACATTTGCCGAGCTAGTAAATAAAATTGCTTCGCGTATTAATATTCCTTTTACGGTTGGTGGAGGAATTAATTCGGTTGACGATGTCGCGCCTCTCCTTGAGGCCGGTGCCGATAAGGTGAGCATCAACACAGCGGCTGTAAAAAGACCAGAACTTATTAATGAACTTTCGAAAGCATTCGGGTCACAGTTCATCGTATTAGCAGTAGATGCCCGCAAAGCAGAAAATCATTGGGCGGTACATACACACGGTGGCACAAGACCAACCGACAAAAAATTATTTTCCTGGGCGAAAGAAGGTCAGGAAAGAGGTGCAGGAGAAGTATTATTTACCAGCATGGATCATGACGGTACGAAAAATGGATTTGCCATTGACGCATTAAAAAAACTTAATGATCTATTAACCATTCCGGTGATTGCGTCTGGCGGAGCCGGGGTGCCATTTCATTTCGCAGAGGTATTTACGCTTGGCATGGCTGATGCTGCTCTCGCGGCGAGCGTCTTTCACTTTGGTGAGATCTCTATTCCAGATTTAAAATTATATTTAAAGAATTATCAAGTACCGGTAAGAATTTGAGCCTATGGATATCTCGAAATTGAATTTTAAAAAATCAAACGGGTTAATTCCTTGCATTGTGCAAGATGAAAAAACACTCAACGTGTTAATGTTGGGGTATATGAACGAAGAAGCCCTTCAAAAAACTATGACAGATAAACGGCTAACTTTTTATAGTCGAACTAAAAAACGTTTGTGGACAAAAGGCGAAACCTCAGGGAATTATTTAAGTCTGATAAGTATTGATCAGGATTGCGACAATGACACTTTACTGGTTAAAGCTCAACCTAACGGGCCGACTTGCCATACTGGAGCTGATACATGTTTTGGAAGGAAAAATGAAGCCAATGGGTTAACTTTTCTTGAAAAAATAATTTGCGACAGGAAAAAAAATCCAAAACCGGGTTCATATACCAATACACTACTTGATTCGGGGATTAACAAAATCGCTCAAAAAGTTGGCGAAGAAGCCATTGAATTGGTAATTGAAGCCAAAGACAATAACAAAGATTTATTTCTTAACGAGGCTGCTGATTTGATGTATCACTATCTGGTATTGCTGGCAGCAAAAGGTCATAAACTAGAGGAGGTTGTATCCGTTCTAAAACAACGCCATACTGAAAAATGAAAGCTCTTTTAATAATTCTCCTCGTTTTGCTTGGGGTAAAGTTTTACAAAATTTAACTTGTACGTGTAGGTGACGCTGCCATTGGTTTCCGTTCGAATTCCCTCAAGAATATCTTTTTCTTTATCATAAGTAAATGAATAAGTCAGGGCCTTGCCTTTTGGCTCGAAATGCTTAAGGACTAATATATTTCCCTCTGACAATGTCGTAAATTCCCCTCGTACAGAATACGATGCCAAATTGTTTTTATCCACGGGCACTTCAATATACTCTCGATTATTGCGAGCATTATCCCGAATGACAGCGACCTGCGCATAATGGTCTTTCTGCTCTATCACCCGCTCTTTTTCTTCTGACGAAAAAAGTCCCTTGTTTCTTTTTAGTACGATAACTGAAACGGAATAAATGCCCTCAATCCCATGACCCGGTTTATCTTTACTGACATATTTTTTAACCAAATCAACAAAATTGATTTGCTCATAAGATTGCTGTGCACGCGCTGCATTTACTTGATACATCTTCTGAAAAGAGCAAGAGCATATAGTAACACAACCAACCAAAAGGAACGAAAACTTCATCTTGTCAACGTTAATCAAAAAACAATATCCTCATATTCTCCGTCTACATATTTTCTGCATGAAAGCCTTCCTCGCAATGCCGTTGGCTTAAATAATGACTTGCCCATCAGCATCCGCACACACTCCTGAATGCCCTCCGTTATACTCGGGTGTGGATGAACGCACTCAGCTAATTCTTCGATGCCTTTGTCCATGGAAATCAATACAGCAACGGCCTGGATCGCACTGCTGGCATTATTACCCACCACTTTCATTCCCAATATCTTCATTGCTTCATCGTTGGTCACTAAAAGCTTAATAAAGCCCTGGGTATTTCGTTTTGCGATTGCCCTTGGAATGGTACTGTATTCCAGGGTCACTACTTTGTAATTTATCTTTTGGTCTTTTGCCTGCGTTTCATTCAATCCTACTCCTGCTACTTCTGGACTTAAGAACATGATGGTACTTATGTTTTCGTAAACCAATTGACGAAGAGGCTTACCAAATATTTTTTCGACTGCATAACGGCCTTCCAGTTCACCGACGTTCACCAAGGAAATATCCGCTGTCAAGTCGCCCACTGCATAAATGTTAGATACGTTGGTTTGAGTATCGTCGTTATCAATTCCTCTTTTTGAAATATTGATACCTACTTTGTCGCTCCATAAATCTTCAAGGTTTGCAACGCGTCCAACTGAAACGAGGGCCTTCTCCACGTTAAAAATTTCCCTGCTTCCTTCATTGTATTCAAGTTCATATTCTACTCTGCCATTAACTAACTTCATACCGATTAAACGGGAGTTACGGTGAATTAAGACACCATTATTCTCCATATTACGTTCAATAATATTGACCACGTCTTCATCTTCGAATGGCAATATTCTGTCTCCTTTATCAATCAGATGAACTTTTGTCCTGCCAAATCCTGAAAAAATTGTGGCGAATTCGCAGCCAATAACCCCCGCTCCTACAATAACCATGCTTTCAGGAAAATCTTCCATGTTCTCAATTCCATCACTGGTCATCACAATTTTCTCGTCAATAGGCAATTCAGGCAAATAGCGGGGTCTGCTGCCTGTGGCAAGGATTATATTCTCTGCCCACACGGTTTCAGTTTGTGCGCCATGAACAATCTCTATTTGGTTCTTATCCAGTAAGCTGGCTGTTCCGGTTTTAAATTGAAGCAACTGAGAGTAGTTTGATGTCTTCAGCATATCCATATGCTCTTCAAGCATCGATTTACGCTCCTGAACGGCCTTTCGTACTTCGTTTTGAATTTCTTTATAATTGATAGCTGGTGCTTTTATGTTGTAGCGTTTAAGGCTCTTTCTAAAGGCTGAGGCTTCACGTGCCAGCTCCCACCATGTTTTTGATGAAAGTGCACCATTGGTTACCCCGGCACCACCTACTTTACTCTTCTCTATTAACAATGTTCTCTTCTTAAAGTCGATTGCCCGCATAGCGGCAGCATAACCGGAAGGGCCTGCACCTATTACAACAAGATCAAAGCGCTCCATAGACAGTCTTTTTTTGTTAATTTTAGGATATTTGAGTTGAAATAAAAAAGCGAAAACATTAATTTCTGAAAACTTTTCTTATTCATATCCTCCGTACAGGTACGTATGAGGGTCAATCGAGTTCAGAAACGAGAAATATCACAATCACCAACCTGATTGCTGTTCTGTTATTTCTTATTGCCATTCTACTGGCCTTGCGCCATTGGCATGATACCGCCTATTGCCTGCTTGTGTTAGGTGTCAGTTTGTTTTATATCATTCCAATTGCACTTAATCGCTCCAATCATACACGGCTTAGCCGCTGGTTAACCTGTGCCTTGCCGCCTGTAACCATCGTTACTTTATCAATTGTTAACAAGTTACTCTACCCTGAAACGATTCATGTCTTCAATTATCTGGATGTCCGATTCTTTTTGATTGGCTGCATGGTCATTCCATTGTTGGTGGTTCAAATCAATGAAAGAAGACTGTTGATTGCAACTCTTTGCGTGAGCGCTTCACTTTTGATCTTTCTTGATTTGATTTTCAATTTTTTTGGAGTTGGTTATTACGACCTGGTGAACATCGGAAGCCAATATTATTTCATGGCAAATTTTTACTGCATTTCTTCTTACGTTTTTATTCTTCTCTGTCTACTTTTTGAAAAGAGATTAAGTGACAATGCTTTTCAAGAGAATGAAAAACTTGTATCCGTTCTGCAAAAAGCAAATCATAAGCTTGAGTCTCAAAAGAATGAAATCGGTTTGCAAAACCAAGAAATCACTAAACAGACTGAACGATTAATTTCCAATCAGGAAGAATTGATACGAGCCAATACGCAGATTGAAAACCAAAAAGAAAGTCTCCTTAGAATTCAGTCTGGCTTACAAACGGAGCTCATGGCAAGAAACAAAGAGTTGATCCAAACCAATGAAGAATTAGCAAAATACAACCATGAACTTCAGCAGTTTTCATTCACCATTTCGCATAATCTTCGCGGGCCTCTGGCAAGATTGCTCGGTTTGACGAATTTAATGGAAAAAGATTTAAGTGAATTGACCGGCCCACAGCTCGAATTGGTTAAACTCGTTACTCAATCGGCCAAAGAATTGGATGAGGTGATACGTGACCTTAGCAAAATCATCGACATTAGAAATGACATCTATCGGATCAGGGAAAAAGTCTTCTTCCAGGAAGAGTTGAAAATGGTGCTGAGGAGTCTATCGACATTCATCCAGCCCGACGTAACGATTGAGAATGATTTTCGGGAAGCCCCAATTCTGTATACTGTAAGACCCATACTTACCAGCATTTTATACAATCTCATCAGCAATGCAATTAAATACAGGTCACCCCAGCGTTCATTAGTACTAACGATCAGGACGACGTTATTAAATGGATTCATTAATCTGGAAGTTTCTGACAATGGACTTGGCATGAACATGGAACAGTTCAGCAGAAATATTTTCGGATTATACAAGCGATTTCATACGCACACAGATGGTAAAGGTCTTGGCTTATATTTAGTGAGGCTCCAAATAGAATCTCTTGGAGGAAAGGTGGAAGTTTCCAGTGAACTTAATATAGGTACAAAATTCATAGTTAGTTTCCCTGACACTCAGGATGTAGAAGGGCAAATAGTTTTTGAAAGCGATTTTGGTTCAATTTTTTACAATGCACACACGAATTGTGCAGGAATTATTTGGAAAAGCCATGTAAGCAGTGAGCAATACCGCACGCTATTTAAAAAATGTCTTGAAATGGTGAGGCTTTACCATACTCCTTATTGGATTTCGGACCTTAGTAAACAAGGTACTATTTCACCAGATGATCAGAAGTGGATGTTAACCACCATCATGCCTGAAGCGATCAGGCAAGGCTTAAGAAAAATTGCAAACGTTCACATCCCTGGACAAAATAATGGAGAGTACCGAAATCGAATAAAAGAGACCTCTGTGAAACTTGGCGCAGAGATTGAGTTTTTTACCGATCGTAAGAAAGCAGAGCAATGGATCGATCATTTTGTTAAACCTTAATCATCCCTTGACTATACCATGCAGACCCTGATCGACCTGGACAAAAAATTACTGCTGTTCCTGAACGGAATTAACAATCCATATTTAGACCCAATCATGTTCTATGCAACAAAAACTTTTATTTGGTTGCCCCTTTATTTGTTCTTGATCTTTTTGATCTTCAAAAATTATAAACAAAACGGTTGGTTTATTCTGTTAGGAGCGGCCGTTACCATTTTGCTGGCAGATCAAATTACATATTCCATAATGAAGCCATTTTTTGCGCGGCTTCGACCCTCACATGAGCCAAGTCTCGAAGGATTGGTTCATATAGTAAATGGATATAAAGGAGGATTATATGGGTTTGCATCCAGTCATGCGGCGAATACTTTTGGGGCTGCCCTACTGGTTTGGCAGGCGCTTAAGAAATTCTATAGCGTGGGTTGGGTTTTCCTCTGGGCTGCATTTATTACCTACACGCGCATTTACCTGGGAGTTCACTATCCCGGAGATATTATTGTAGGTGCAGTAATAGGATTGGGCTGTGGTTGGGTTGGATTTAGTCTTTCTGAATGGTTAATTAACCGGTTCTCAAAGTCTCCGACTACTTTAGGGTAATATCTTTTGCAATTAGCTGCGACCACCTGCTATACATCTTTCCTGACGGGTGTAAACCATCTTCAGCTACCAGTGAGGGGTCGCCTATTCCTTGTCGGGAAATATCAGTTATGTTAAAGTATATAACGTTGTACTGAGTAGTAATTTTCTTATTGACGTCATTGAATTGATCTATCTCTTTTGAAATCCTCGATTGATTCTTCTGGCCGAAAGGTGTGAACCCATAATCAGGAATAGAGACTACAAAAACTTTTTCTTTAATGCCTTTTGCAAGGCGGATTGAAATTTTCAGAAGTTCTTCAAATTCATTTGCGTATTGCACCGCAGATTTGCCCTGATATTGGTTGTTAACGCCAATCAAAAGAGAAACCAGATCATATTCTTCTTTCAATTTGGCGATTTCAATTGCATTCCTCAAATTATCCGTTCGCCATCCCGTGGTTGCAATGATTGAGGTTTTCACAGCAACCTTTCCTCCCGTTGATAAAAGTGCTGCTAATTGATTAGGCCATCGCTCATGTTCGGCAACACTTTCACCAATAGTATAAGAGTCGCCCAGAGCAAGATATTTGTATTGAACTATTTGAGATTGCCCTTCCACAGCATAAGAGCTCAATACAAGAATGATGATGCTATATCTTAGCAAAGATGAGAGTAAATGTATAAGTGACTGGTGTTGTGCCAGAAGTATCCGTGTAAGTATAGGTGAGCGTCATGCTACTATCAGTTATTTGTGTCACGGTGAGAGGTTCACCCTCAGACAAAATAAGTAAACTTAATAACTGCTCGGCGGACGCTTGTGTAGACGTAACATAAACAGTGGCATCAATTAGTAAACTCTTCCCATCAGTGGTAAAAGCCCAACTTCCGCTTTCAAGAGTGGCAGGATCGTTCGCCGTGCAAGTAGTGGCTCCTTCGGTCTGTTGATAGGTTTGAGTTGCATTGTGAGAAAACAGAAAAATATTATCCGCCTCGCAAGCAGGAATAATATTCGTGCTTGTGCTCGTAGTAGTATACGTTTGGCTGTTACCACCAGAACTTATCATTATTGAAGTGATTTTCCACGATTTGCTCCCTCCTTGTGCTCCGGCTAATAATGTCGCATTTGTTTCAGCCCCTGTTGGAGGAGTAGTGTCCTTTTTTGAACAAGAAACTATTATCAAAATAGCAATGAGTCCCGCTAGTCCTTTTTGAATCGTTTTCATTTATTGATTTGAATAAGTTGCAAAAATAAGTGAAACCATCAAATACCAAACCTTTTTAAGTTGTTAGTTTTGGGGGATTTTTTTGGACAATCAGAAAGATATCGTTGCGGGTATTCTGTAGACGAACTATTTACCGGAGAGGTGCCAGAGTGGCCGATCGGGACGGTCTCGAAAACCGTTGTACAGGCAACTGTACCGAGGGTTCGAATCCCTCCCTCTCCGCAAACGGTTGTGAATTTCCTTCAAAATAATACCAATAAACCAGTTACTATTTACCTGTTTTCAATATTGAGATGCAAAGGCTTTATATGTTTCTACTTTCAGTAGTTTCTGGCGTAGTTCTCATTTACGTCTTGTTCAGAGACGTGCACATTACTGGAAAAGAGAGGATTAGTTAATTCTATTTAGTCTTATCAGAAGGCTACTTTGAAGTCTGCGAGTTCTAGTTCGCCTGTACTATCTTCATTCCTATCATCAAGCTTATCCGTTTATCGTAAATCCCTTTTTTTATGGCAAAAGAAATTCTATTTTAAGGATCTTGTTGAATCAATCGAATTTACAAATGCATATGAAAAAACTTAAACCTCTATTCCTTTTCAGTGGCTTATTGATTTGTATTCAATCTTTTGGGCAGAGTTTCATACTTCAAGAAACTAATATTAAAAAGAATACTTCCCAGTGCATTAATGCTGCAAAAAAATGCAAGTTAGTTTTGTTGAAAAAACAAACCATGTACACGTTGCCCTTTTCTAATAAATCAACACTAACCAACAACGCCCTTAATGCATTATCAGAAAAATTTATGAAGGTTTTTCCTAAAGAAGTGCCCTATGATGTGGACGGAGTTGTAATCGAAAGGGCCCCGCGTAATGAACGCGATCAAGTTGTAAAACTTTCTTACGGCTTTCTGGCGGCTGGCAAGAAAGAGACCACCAACTATGTACTTCTGATTGTTACATTTGAGAACAGCGGTGCTAGTCCAAAGATCGACAACATTCAGGTTAAGAGAATGGACGAAATTGGAGTTTTGGCTTTGACAGAAAGGGAAATGCTGAAGTTCAAAAAAGAGCCAGAGCCAAAACCAGCAGCGAAACCGGTAAAAAAACCAGCCGCAAAAAAGAAGGCTTAGTATTTCCAAATTACATTGTCACGGTCAACGGGTTGCCGTCATAGCAAGAAAAACTCCATTTGTCCAACCGAAACCGTCCTGGTTTGGATATTCACCGCCACTGGCCTCACCGTCTTCACTCCACACGTCATATTTTTCCGTCATTTTTCCCGTTTTCTGATACACCTTAATATTGGCTGTGATCCAGTTTAATTTCAATTGGGCGGCTGTTTCATCAAAACCGTAATTGAGAAGGCCTTTGTAGACAATCCACTGTAATGGCGCCCAACCATTTGGTGCATCCCACTGTTGTCCGCTGAGTTCTAATGTAGTTGTTACTCCTCCCGTCTTTAAAAAATCTCTTCGAATAATTTTTTCCAGACTTAAGGCCTGAGCAGCTGAGGCGATATTAAAAAAAAGTGGAAAGACGGCAGCCAGAGTAAGTTGATCTTTCTGTCTCCCGAGCACAAAATCAAAATCAAAAAAGAAACCTTTGTCTTCGTTCCAACAATATTTTTCTATTGCAGACTTTCTTTGGTTCGCCAATTGAAGGTACCGGTCAGATTTCACGTTATTCCCTGATCGTTGATGAGCTTCCGCCAGAACTTGTTCCAAATGAAAAAGCAAACAATTCAAATCTATCGGAATAATATCAGTCGTATGAATGCTTGCAAATGATTTTCTGTCCTTAAACCAACGACTGCTGAAATCCCATCCCGATTCCGCTGCAGCCCTCAAGTTCCTAAATAATACTTCAGGGTTTTGTTTGGATTGATGTGATAATTCGACGTCTTCTTTGTATGATTCAGGTCTTGGAGAATTATTTTCGTCCCAATAACGATTTAGGACAGAACCGTCTGTCATCAATACTACACGATGCCTATCAGGTTGATCAGGGTTGACTGCGTCTGCTCCTCCCATCCAAAAATGATATTCTCTTTCAAGTGATGGTAAGTGGTTAATCAAGGGATCAGGCTCATCAGCATTTATCGTTTTTCTTTTTTCCACACTTAGCAATTTTACCATCAATGAAAAGAAAGGTGGCTGAGACCGTGCTAAAAAATAGGTGCGATTACCATTCGGAATATATCCAACTTTATCAATCAGGAACTCAAAATTACTCACCATGTTTTGAATCAGGTCAACTCTCTTTGAAACCCGAAGGCCAAGCATGGTAAAATAGCTATCCCAATAATAGATTTCACGAAAGCGACCCCCAGGGACAATGTATGGATGTGGCAATGGAATTAATGAACCGCCAGCCTCGTCAGGGTTTCTCTTGAGTACATTCCAGAGTGCATCAATGTGCTGTTGGGGCGATTTTGTGAGATCACTTTTATATCCAGTTGAATAAGCTTTAGGTAATGTGAAATTTTCTTCAATAAATTTCTTCAAATCAAATGTTGAAGAAATCCTTTCTTTCAAAAAATCTTTATTGATTTCGTCCAGCGATCGCTTGGGCAAACAATCAGGAAATGTTTTTCCATCTCCAAGAATATTATTCATTTGAACTTCTTCGAAAAGGAGTCCCAGTTCGTGTATTTGCTTCATGGATAGATCAACTATAAATTGAAATTTGTTAATGTCCGCCTGAAGTATTGAATTTAATTTGAGCGTCCGATTTCTTTTGCAGCCGATTGAAGAAAAATAAGCAAACAATTAAAATGCCAATCGGCACAAGCGAGAAATAAAAAGCCGTTTGTCCTCCAAACGCTTGAAATATATTTCCGGTGATAATTGAGCCGGTAGTACCACCAAGCGCAGAGAATATTACTATCAATCCAGACATTGCACCGTGTTGCCTTGCTGGAAGATTGCTAAGTATGACTGAATTAATTGCCGGGTAAATCGGGGATATGAATAGTCCAATGAGTGGAAACACAAAAGCTCCGAGCGGCGCGTCACTCCATCCAGTTACTACATGATCAGCAGACGTATTTGCCAATGGGATCGCTACTAACACTAAAATTCCAGCTGCCAGTAAACAAACAATCAGTACCAGGAACCAATGTATCTTTCTCAATGCAAATCCAGCGCTGAATCTGCCTACAGCAGTAGATGCTGCCAATATACTTGCCATTTGAATGCTCAACGTTGAAGGCAGGTTTAAAACTTTACTATTAAAGGTAGGAAGCCAACTCATGATGCTTTGTTCAATCAGCACGTAAGTGAAAGCACTCAGGATGAAAATCAAAACCAATGGAGTAATTGCCAATTTGATCATATCTGCAAAATCGTCTAGCAATGGTTTAGATAGATCACTATGAACTTTAGATTCATCAAGTGGAGCACTCAATAAAAGAACAAATGCTGCGAATGCAACCGCAGCCAGCAAATAATAAACATTCAACCATTTTGTGGACTGAGTATTTTGGTCATCAACAAAAGCACTGAAGATAAAATAGCCTGTAAGAATTCCAATCATAAAAAAGGATTCAATGAAATTCATAAAACTTGCATGTTCCTTTTTATCCTTGGTCACAATTCCAATGGTCGCGTAAACTGATACCTTGATTAAAGCGAACGAGGTGCCTGTAACTGCAAACAAAACCTTAGTCATTGCAAAACTGCCCAGCGAAGGCATTAGCAAACATGCAGAACCGACAAGTCCCAGCGCAATCAGCATCGATCTTTTATACCCGATCCGCGTGATATAGGAGGCAATGAGAAATGAAACTATGGCAATACTCAGATCTTTAAAGGCCTCCAGAATACTGGCCGATGATTCAGAGACCCCATAGTTATTCTGAACCTGTAGAATTACAGTGCCCACACTATTCAACAGGATTGCAAAGACAAAGTAATTTAGAAATAGAGAAAGCTTTATTTTCCAATTTGACATAAACCGATTTTAAATTGAGACTAAACAAATCTAATGACTTTCCCGACTTGTTAAATTTTGTTTGAGATAAATTCATGGAAGGTTCGGGAATAATCTTTTTTTCGATTACTTTCCCAAAAGCAAACAGGTATGGATTTGCTACTCCCCCATAAATATTAAACATGAAATGGTGAAGATGCTCTACCCTCAGCATGATAATAATTCCGGACCCTGCCGTCCGGTCAGGCGGGCATGTGCCACTAAAAAAAATTAACACATGAACAATAAAATCATATTATGGTCCATTACAGTTAGCCTCGGTGGTTTCTTATTTGGCATGGATGTGGCCGTTATATCCGGAGCAGAACAGGACATTCAAAGACTTTGGAATCTTACTACGCTCCAACATGGCTTAGCAGTTGCCATGGCCCTTTATGGTACTGTCATCGGAGCAGGCTTTGGAGGTTGGCCGAGCGACAAATTTGGACGCAAGCTAACCCTTCAGTGGATTGCGTTTCTTTTCGTACTCTCTGCCATTGGATCAGCCATTGCTCCGGATGTGAATACGTTCATGTTTTTCAGGTTTATCGGCGGGCTTAGCATCGGAGCTTCATCCGTCGTTGCACCGATTTACATTTCGGAAATCGCTCCGCCAAAATACCGAGGGCGAATGGGTATATCATTTCAATTAAATATTGTGCTTGGCATATTGAGCGCTTATGTCTCCAACTATTTCTTAAGTGGCATTCCGAATGACTGGCGCTGGATGTTAGGCATCGTTGGCATTCCGGCTGTTCTTTTTTTTATCTTACTTTTCTTCACTCCGGAAACACCACGTTGGTTGATTTTGCACAAAGGCAATATCGATGAAGCCCGGAAAATTATTGCCTATACCAATCCTGAGGTAGACAAAGAAGTAAATGAAATTGTTCAATCCAAAACAGACCAAAACGGAGTCGAGGATAAGTTCTTCTCCAAAAAATTTAGAACACCAATAATCCTCGCATTCTTGTTTGCTCTGTTCAACCAACTTTCCGGCATCAACGCCATCATCTATTATTCTCCACGAATATTTTCGATGACCGGATTAGGTGAAGAAAGTGCGCTGCTTTCCTCCGCAGGCATTGGGTTGGTCAATCTTATCTTCACCGTTTTAGGATGGTTCTTTATTGATCGTTTCGGTAGGAGAGTTTTGATGTATATTGGATCAATCGGATACATCATTTCATTATCCTTAATTGCGCTTGCATTTTTCAATCAATCGTTTGCCAGTGTACCCATTTTCATATTCGCATTCATTGCATCGCATGCTATTGGTCAGGGATCAGTAATCTGGGTTTTTATTTCTGAAATATTTCCAAATTCAGTCAGGGCTTCGGGTATGGCTTGGGGTTGTCTGACTCATTGGGTTCTTGCTGCTGTGGTCGCCAATACATTTCCTTTTTTCTCGGAAGAGTTTGGCGGCGGAATCATCTTTGCATTTTTCGCTGCGATGATGGTATTTCAGCTTCTTTATGTATGGTTGATGATGCCCGAGACAAAAGGCGTATCGCTGGAAAATCTTCAAAGGCAAATATTACATTAATTTGACCATGAAATATTTTTTGCTGTTGTTCTTATTTTCAGTCGTTCTTTCAAGTTGCTCAAAAACAACAAACATCAAGTCTTTAACTTATAATGAGCAGCATCGACCCCAATTCCACTTCTCTCCGGAAAGGGGATGGATGAATGATCCGAATGGATTGGTCTTTTATGACAATACCTATCACCTATTCTATCAGCATTTTCCTGATAGTAATGTGTGGGGACCAATGCATTGGGGTCATGCAATAAGTAACGACCTCGTTCATTGGAAAAATCAGCCCATTGCACTTTATCCAGATTCCCTTGGATACATATTTTCAGGAAGCGCGGTTATCGATCACCAGAATACTTCTGGCTTCCAAAATGGAAATGAAAAGGCCATGGTATCCATTTTCACCTACCACGACAACGAAAAAGAGCGAGCGGGAAGAATGGATAGGGAATCTCAGGGAATTGCCTACAGCAATGATAAAGGGAGTACATGGCTTAAATATCGGGGCAACCCTGTACTAAAAAACAAAGGAGACAAAGATTTTAGAGATCCAAAGGTATTTTGGTATGAAGGGACAAAGAAATGGATAATGCCCTTGGCCGTTGGAGACCACCTGGAAATTTTCTCGTCCCCTAACCTAAAAGACTGGATTAAAGAAAGTGACTTTGGGAAAAACGAAGGATCCCATGGAGGAACTTGGGAATGTCCCGATCTATTTCCTTTAAAAACAGCAGACGAGAAAGAGAAATGGGTGCTGATCCAAAACATGGATAGAGGTAGCGTTAATGGAGGATCCGGAACCCAATATTTTATTGGCCAATTTGATGGCAAGACTTTTACTAATGACAATGAATCTACAAAAGTACTATGGCTTGACTATGGTGCCGACAATTATGCAGGAGTAACCTGGTTTGGCGCCCCGCAAAGTCGAAGAATATTTATTGGTTGGATGTCGAATTGGGATGATTATGCCAATCTCGTTCCGACCAAAGGATGGAGAAGTGCCATGACTATACCACGGGAAATTTTATTAGTAAATACTCCTGACGGTCTTCGGGTTTCACAACAACCCGTTGAGGAACTCAAAAAACTGAGAGAAGAAAAAATGAGCATCAAACAAAAAACTTTCAGTGATTCCCTTAGTATCTCAGGTACAAATGTTTTAAAAGAATTAGATCTGGCGTTTGACCTTTCAAAATCAGAGTCAACGTCATTGGGGTTCACGATAAGTAATTCAATGAATGAAAAAGTAACTGTCGGCTATGATAAAACTAAAAATGAGTTTTATATAGACCGAACTACTTCAGGAAAAACAGAATTTTCGAAGAAATTCGCTGCAAGACATTCATCTCCATTTAAAGCACGTGATATCTTAAAAATTCATGCGTTCATCGACAATTCCTCAATAGAAGTATTTGTTGATGATGGGCTAATTGTGATGACAGAATTATTTTTTCCTAATGAAGACTATTTTAAAGTTGCCTTGTTCAGTAAAGGCGGGAGCGTTGAGTTACTGAAAGCTGATATTTACAAGTTGAATTCAATTTGGGGTGCTGAAATCAAATAGCTAATTCAATTCAGTCATGGAAAAGTATAGCAATTACGTTTGCTGTTTTGGGGAAATACTTTGGGATCTGCTTCCGTCCGGAAGAATGCCTGGTGGAGCTCCCATGAATGTGGCTATTCATCTCAAAAATTTAGGAATGGAGGTCGCCTGCATCACTAAAGTAGGAAACGATAGTTTGGGCGATGAATTAAAACATTTTCTAAAAAGTAAAGGCTGCCCCGACACCTGGGTGCAAACCGACACCGACCATCCTACAGGAACAGTAAAAGTAAATATTTCTGATCGCACCAATGTCCAATATGAAATCGTTCAGCCGGTGGCCTGGGATTATATCATAGCTTCTTCGGAAGCATTAGAAGTAACCAAAAATGCGTATGCTCTTGTATTTGGAACTTTGGCTTGCCGCGATCACCAATCAAAGGAAGCGTTATTTAAGCTATTGGAAAACTCTAAGGGGGTAAAAATCTTTGATGTCAATCTCAGAGCTCCTCATTACTCAAAAAAGTTAATCGAGAGCCTGATGCTTAAAGCAGACATTGTAAAGATGAATGAAGATGAATTGAACATCGTCCATGGAGGGCTTGACTCAACAAGTGCATCACTTGACCAAAAAACTAAGGATATCAAATCGAGGTTTTCACTTAAAAAAGTTATTGTTACGCGTGGGGGAGACGGAGCGCTATTACTTGATGAGAATGGAATCCACTCATCAAAAGTTTATAAAGTAAAAGTAAAAGATACCATTGGCAGCGGAGACTCATTCCTCGCCGGGATGATCAAGAATTTCTACTTGAATAGTTTACCCGAGAAGGCTTTAAACTATTCATGTGCACTAGGCGCCTTGGTCGCACAACATCATGGTGCAAATCCCTCGATAAAGGAGAGTGAGATTTTAGAGTTGATGGAAATCAGGTCTTAAGCCAAATACGACTTTAGCAACTTGCTCCTGTAGCCATGGCGTAATTTACGTGTGGCTTTCTCCTTGATTTGGCGAACACGTTCGCGCGTTAATGAAAACTTATCTCCGATTTCTTCCAACGTCATTGATTGACTGCCATTTAAGCCAAAATAGGAAGCAATAACTTCTGATTCGCGCTCAGTAAGCGTAGAAAGAGAGCGAGCAATTTCTTTCTGTAGAGAACTATTCATTAATCCCTGGTCAGGCGTTTCTTCGCTGTCATTCTCCAATACATCAAGCAAAGAATTTTCTTCACCTTGAACAAATGGAGCATTTACCGAAATTGAACGACCAGAGATTCGTTGGTTGTTTTCAATCTCTTCGGGGGTCATGTCCAAAACTTTCGCCAGTTCTTCTGCTGATGGTTCGCGTTCGTATTTTTGCTCCAATTCAGAAAACGCTCGTGATATTTTATTCAACGAACCAACTCTATTCAACGGGAGGCGAACGATTCGCGATTGTTCTGCTAAGGCTTGCATGATTGATTGACGAATCCACCACACTGCGTAGGAGATAAATTTAAAACCACGCGTCTCATCAAAACGAGAAGCAGCTTTAATCAACCCAACATTTCCTTCGTTAATTAAATCACCTAAAGACATTCCATTGTTTTGATATTGTTTAGCCACAGAAACAACAAAACGCAAGTTAGCCTTGGCTAATTTCTCCAACGCCATTTGATCACCCTCGCGAATTCGTTTGGCCAACTCCACTTCCTGCTCGGCAGTGATCAATTCAACTTTGGCAATTTCTGATAAATATTTATCTAGCGACTGGTTCTCGCGGTTGGTAATTTGCTTAACAATCTTTAGTTGTCTCATGGATATAGATTAATTCAAATGAATTCAATTCGAAAGTCCCATTTTACGCAAATAGAGCAAATGAGATGAAAATGCCTGGGCCATGGATTTATATTCATGGTAGGCGATATTAAATTCCTTGCACGTCTCTTTGACAAGGCGGCTTATTTGTGGATAATGAATGTGGCTCACCCTCGGAAAAAGATGATGCTCTACTTGAAAATTCAATCCACCTAATAACCAAAACAATAACTTGCTGGATGTTCCAAAATTAGAAGTTGTACCAATCTGATGAACTGCCCACTCCTTTTCAATTTTAGACTCAACAGGAAAATCAGTAATCTCAACTACGTGTGCTAGTTGAAATACAACACTGATAAAAAGTCCACAAACAAACGTCACGATGACAAAACCAATCAATGCCTTTAGCCAACCAATCATCATGATGGGTAGAACGAGATAAATAAAGACATAAGAGACTTTCGTAATCCAGAACACCACCTGTTCTCTCAATGGTAATGACTTCGGAGTTGTATTAGCGACAATTTTACGGCTAAAATATTTCACGAAATCCTCATAAAAAACCCAGGCCATATATGAAATTCCATACAACACAAACCAATAGATATGCTGATAGCGATGAGCACCTCGTAAAGGTTGATTGGGATGTAAACGCATGAACGGCTCAACATTGATATCAGAATCAATACCGGCTATGTTCGTAAATGTATGATGATTGATGTTGTGTTTTACCTTCCAGAAGTGCGTGACACCGCCCAGGGCATTTAAGAAATAAGCAGCAATCGAATTAAGCCAACCATATTTAGAGAAACTTTGGTGGCCGCCTTCGTGCATGACGTTAAAGCCAAGTACAGCCAGGTTAATGCCCATTAACACTGCCAGTATAACAGAAATCCAAGTCGATGGATTAATGAATATCAGGATGCTGTAAATCAATACGGCCGATAAAACCTGTATGCCACTTTTAAAGTACAGTTTGTTTTCACCTGTACGGTCTAAACGGTTCTCAGAAAAGTAGTTATCTACTTTCGCCTTGAGCGCGTTGAAAAAGAAGGTCTGGGCTTTATCGGACGTATGTATTTGCATTAAAAAATAGTTGATTAAGCTACTACTTCTACGCGAACGGCATTCATGCCTTTTCTTCCGCGCTCAGTCTCGTAGCGAACGTTATCATTGTCTTTGATCTTGTCGATCAGACCTGACTCGTGTACAAAAATGTCTTCGCTGCCATCGTTGGGGGTGATGAATCCAAATCCTTTAGTGTTGTTAAAGAATTTTACTTTTCCTTCTTTCATGGTGATAAAAATTAATTGTTAAATAGTTACTAAAAAATACTAGAGTTCTGTTTTCTTTTTTTCGGGAGGTGTTGAAGTGATGTTTCCAAATTCATCAATATACGCCATCATACTTTCAAGATCTCCACCGGTTGAGTTTTTCTTACGTTCAATCTTCCTCTCGACTTTCTCTTCACGCTTCTTCTTTCGAACAAGCTCTTTTTGTTTTTTTATGAATGAATTATTCGATTTAGACACTCTTAAATTTTAATTGACAAAAGTGAACGCCTTCCCTCCTTTTCCCGCGCGACCAGTGCGGCCAATGCGGTGAATGTAGCTATCAAAATCTCTGGGCTGCTGGTAGTTGATCACGTGTGTAACTTCAGAAATATCTAATCCACGAGCTGCAACATCAGTAGCAATTAAAACCTGGATTCGTCCGCTCTTAAAATCATTCAACGCCTTCAATCGATAATTTTGCGACTTATTGCCGTGAATTTCATCCACTTTGATCCCAGACTGGTGCAATGTCTTTCTAACAGTGCTTACACCCCGTTTAGTTTCCGCAAAGACAATTACTTTTTGGAAGGAGCGATCGCGTACCATATTTAGAAGGATTTCCATTTTCGTTTCTCCTGCTCCAACCCGAATAATTTCCTGATCAATATGATCACCGGTTACATTCCCTTTGCTTATGCGAACCTCTACTGGCCTACGAAGAAGTTCGTCAATCAACTTGCGCTGATTTTTTTCTTCAGTCGCAGAAAACAAAATGGTTTGCTTGCGATTGTGCATAGCCTTTACGATAAATTGAATATCGCGTGAGAAGCCCATATCTAAAAGGCGGTCAAACTCGTCTAATATTAGTGTCGTGAAATTTCCAAAGCGCAAAGCTCCCTGACGAGCAAGGTCCGTTAACCGTCCAGGAGTTCCGATAACCAAATGCACCGGCTGACGCAATGTTGCTATATCTCTGCCTACGCTGGTGCCCCCGATAAAGCAGGCACTATTCATCGACAATCCTTTTACAATACTTTTATATTCTTGTTCAACTTGTACAGCCAATTCCCGTGTTGGCACAACTACCAACGCTTGAAACGCAGCTTTCGTACCAATTAGTTTATGTACTACTGGTATTAAAAACGCTCCGGTCTTACCCGTTCCGGTTTGTGCAATACCCATTAAGTCATTATCCGTCAAAATTGCCTCGAGCGTTTTGTCCTGGATTTCGGTTGGTTGTAAATACCCTTTTGCGATCAAATTGTTTTTGATACGTGCATCGACCGGTAAGTCCTGAATTTTTCTTGGAGACTCGTAGCGTGCCTCACTCAAAGGCTTCGCTTTCTTTTCAAATAAGCGGGGATCAAGTGTGCTAACCAATTGCTGCTGACCCCTTCCGCGTGGGGGTTGTTGACTTCTTCTTCCTTGCTGATTGCCTTCTCTTCTCTTTGTGTTGTTCTGTTTTACAAAATTCATTTTTCGTTGTTAAAATTAAAAATCAAGCGGGCAATACCATCACATCTATCGTTCCGGTGCTAAGGGACAGAGAGAATAGCAACCGGAAACCCGTGCTTGCGATTTTCAGCGAAAATGATTGGGTGTAGAAAGAACTCTTAAAAAAGAGGTTAAGACTTGCTATTACGGAATGATTCTGCTAAAAACGTTGCAAAGATACACCCGATATCCTTAAGAACCTAATCATTACCACCCCACTGGGGCTGGCGAGCACAAATTACAGTCCTAATGGGTAGTTAAAAGTTTAGACCTGGGTGATGAATTCGCTCCCTGACCTTGCAATAAATCTATTTTTCCCATTGATGGATGTTACTGATTAAGTTGCTTTAACATGAGTTCTCAGCATTCCAAAAGCTAAGAAAAATGGTTTTGCCATAACAGAGAAGGTTAATCATTGCACGATAGAAGATATTTCGTTTGACGAACCGAAAAATTTCTAATTAATAATCCGGGTTAAAAAGGCTACCTTGTGCAAAATATAATCCATGGCCTTTATGAGCTTTAATTTATCTGAAAGCAAACCGTATGCTCCAGTGTGGAATAAATACCGCCCGGCAATATTAAAACTAATGGTGGCTTCAGCAGATGAGCCTCAACAATATAAACTTTATAGTCACGAGTTCAAGGCGATGAACCCAAAAGAAAAAGGATTTTCATTCACCCTTCAGGTATTTCAGGGCAAGGCTGTGAATAACATCCGAAAATCACCCATAGCCCAGGATTTATTAGCGATCCTTGAACAGTCAAAAAAAGCTTCTGAGCTGATGAGCACAAATACTTATGAATTCACACTCGACAAGCATTTTGTACTTAAGGTGACAAAGCAGGTATTAATAGAATCCTAAAAGAGAAAGCTATTTTACTCAAATCTAAGTGATTCTATCGGATCAAGTTTAGATGCTTTGTGTGCGGGGTAGTACCCTGAAAGCAAGCCCACGACAACGCAAACAACCAGCCCCACAATGATCCAGAACCATGGCATCACAAAAGTGTCAACCTTAAAAACGAATACAGAAAGCAGATTACCTAATCCAATCCCTAGCAACACGCCTGTTATGCCGCCAAGTATGCATACCACGATTGCCTCAATTACAAATTGCTGACGGATGCGCAACGGTGTAGCACCCAATGCTTTCCGCACACCAACTTCGCGGGTTCGTTCAGTGACGGAAACCAGCATTATATTCATCAGGGCTATCGATGCACCAAGCAGTGTAATGAAGCCAACTCCAAAGCCACCAAAACGCAACCCGCTCGTTATACTCTCCATTTCTTGAGCTAAGGATTCGCTCTTTTCAATTTCGAATGAATTCTCATTGCCAATTACGTCATGCCTGATTTTGCGCATAACTCCTGTTGCTTCTCCCATAGCATAGTCCATTTGATTAGGATCAGATATCCCTATATTAAGTCGGTACCTTAATCCAGCTCCGGCGGCTTGCTGATTGGCAACGATAATAGGAATTAGCATCATGTTATCAAAATTGTTTTCTGAAAGTGATCCCTTTTCTTTCAACTTACCGATGACTTTAAACTGCATTCCCTTAAACGACACAACAGTATTTGTAACGCTTTTCCCTTCACCATATAGCGTCTTAGCCAATTCATTCCCGATGATGGCAACATGCCCTCCTTGTTTGATTTCAAAGGGCGAAAAATTACGGCCCTCCTCCAGGTTCAATCCTTTTATACCGATGTATTCTTCATTTACTCCCATCACATTTACGTTGGGGTTTGTTTTTTCGGAGCCATGTTTGACCTCCGCTAAAATGGTAAGCCGCGCAGACAAACTTACAATTGACTGAACTGGATATTGCTCAATAAATCGTTGTGCTTCATTTAAAAGCAATTGTGAATAGACCTTTTCCTTGACGCCGCTTTGAGCTGAACCTCTATTGTCCTTTGAATAGATATCAAATGAATTGGCTCCCAGCGATGAAAGGCTTTCATTCACAGAATACTCAATCCCGTCAATTGCGGTAAGTATCCCAACTAATGAGGTGATGCCTATTGCTACGATCAATGCAGTAAGAACGGAGCGAAGCATATTGGCCTTTACAGACCGGAGACCTTCTTTAATGTTTTCGAGCAAATTCATGCGTTAATAATTGTTTTTTGTTGGGCACTTGCCCGAACCGACCGGACTGGCAGGGAACGCCAATCGAATTAACATTCCTATTGGTCTGCTTAGTTGATGTGCTTTTCATCGATAAATTATAGGATTTTATCTATTAGCCAATTGAACTGTAGTGTATCCAGAACCAAAATTATACCTTTATACGTTCTTCTAAAGACTTTTTAGGGATCATTTTGTTACAACCTTAAAACAGCTTCTACGATGTGTGTGAGGATTTTGTTGTTGACGGCATTTTTATTTTCTAAAGCTTGCCTAGGTAATTCGATATTCATCCCTATGGATGAGAAGCAGGCCAATCATTTAAAGGCATATGGAATTGCCTACTGGATCTTGAAATCTGACAAGGAAGTAGATTGGCTACTCAACTATCGTGGGGGCAGCTTTATGTGTAAGTACAGCCCTACAATTCAAAATGAATTAGTCATTAGGGGCATTAGCTATGAAATTATTTCGGAAGCTCAAGTGAATGCCATCATAACTGAAATTGCGAGTCCTTCAGCAAATTTTGATATTATGAAACTTGAGAAGGCTCCACGAATTGCCGTGTATTCGCCAAAATCAAAACAGCCGTGGGACGATGCCGTCACGCTTTCACTTACCTACGCTGAAATTCCATATGATATCATCTTTGACGACGAAGTTTTAAACGAAAGTTTGCCAAAATACGATTGGCTCCACCTCCATCACGAAGATTTCACTGGCCAGTATGGAAAATTCTATGCTACCCATGGAAACTTCCCATGGTATATTGAGCAGCAGCATGAGGCTGAGGAAACAGCGCGCAGATTTGGCTTCAATAAAGTATCACAGTTAAAATTAGCGGTAGTGAAAAAGATCAAGGCTTTCGTAGCCGGAGGAGGATTTTTATTTGCTATGTGTTCTGCTACTGATTCTTTTGATATTGCTTTAGCAGCAGATGGGGTGGATATCTGTGAGCATATGTACGATGGAGATCCAGCCGATCCACAAGCCCAGGAAAAACTAAATTTCGAGAACACGCTTGCGTTCACCAACTTTCACTTGTCACGCGATCCCTATCAGTACGAGTTTTCGGATATCGACAATAATTTCCCAGAACGGGGTCTTGTGCAGGCAAATGATTATTTCTCCGTCTTTCAATTTTCAGCGAAATGGGATCCTATTCCTACCATGCTTACACAAAATCATGTAAAGATGGTAAAGGGATTTTACGGACAAACCACCGGATTCAAAAAGAGACTAATAAAACCTGATGTAGTCATCATGGGAGAAACGAAATCCATTAATGAGGCTAAATATATACATGGTGTGATGGGCAAAGGTTTCTGGACTTATTATGGTGGGCACGATCCTGAAGATTACCAACATCAGGTTGGTGAAGAGCCGACTGATCTGAATCTCCATCCTAATTCTCCAGGGTACCGTCTTATCCTCAACAACATTCTCTTCCCTGCCGCAAAGAAAAAGAAACAGAAGACATGAGATTTCTTTCCGTGGCTTTGATTGCAACCTTATACTGTTGTAAGGCTGCCCATGTATCCTCCCATCAGCAAATTACTCTTCAAAAAATAGTTGAGTCAGAAATCGGAGCCAATGCAATCGTTGAGAGAAATAATTCTTCAACATTTGCGTTGGCTTCTCAATCCAGGGGTAGATCGATTGAATTCATTGTCATTCGACTAATTGATTTAAAAATAGTGGTCAAAGAGAAAATTCAGGGATCAGTTACCTGGGATCGGGAAATGACGATTAAAGTAACAACTACGCCAGGTGTCGTAAAAATGAATTCGAGACCTGAAGACAACGTGCGGGTAGTCGATTTGAATAATTACGTTATACAGAAAAAATGAAAAAAGTATTTTCACTAACTGCCCTTTTTATCTTTACAATAATTGCTGCAGTACAGTTTCGTAATGATTCAAGAAATGAACGGCGAGATGGAGCCATTTCAATGGATAATGAATCTCAGTCATTTCGAGATGAGGTGGAAGGTGGGCCCCAAGAGTTTATAAAATTTCATCAGGGGATAAGAACAAGATCAGATGAGGAGAAGCCCGGCTACCCAGCAAATTACCTGTTGGCTGAACTTCACAAAGCGCAATTGCGAACCTCAGCAAAAGGATCAAGCATTTCCGCGAGGGTGCAAAGTGGAGGCAATGGAGTAATCAGTTACACTGAGCGAGGTCCTGGCAATGTCCCTGGCCGCACTCGTGGTTTAATTGTCGACCCTGATGATGCCACACACGGGACTTGGTTTGCCGGCTCCGCTAGCGGTGGGATATGGAAAACTACTAACGCCGGAACAAGCTGGCAATGGCTTACTCCATCCATCCCAAATTTAGCGACCACAACCCTGGCAATGGCTGAATCAAATCACAGTGTCATTTATGCAGGTACCGGTGAAGGTTTCGGAAACGTAGATGGAACAACTGGAAATGGAATTTTCAAAAGCATTGATGGGGGAATCAACTGGGCTTCTCTATCCAATTCGGTGGATTTAGGTCCTATCAATCGAATCACCGTTGATCCTTTCAATGAAAATAATCTTTTTGCAGTATCCAACGCAGGTATCTACCATTCGATCGATGGTGGTAGTTCCTGGACTAAAGTTTTTAGTGGAGAAATACAAGACATTCAGCCAACGCCAGGAAATTTTTCAATCTTGTACGCGGCGCAATATGGTGTGGGGGTTTTAAAATCCATTGATGGCGGTACCACATGGATTAAAAGCAACACAGGGATGTCACCGAGTGGCCGCGTGGAAATTGCCGTATCTCCAGTTAAAACTGATCGAATAATTGCATCCGCTGAGGGCGCTTTATCAGGGGTCAACTCTGATTTGTATTTATCTGACGATGGCGGCTCTACGTGGTACCTTGTTACCCTTACACTGAGCAGCAAAACAGTAGACTATCTCGGAAGCCAAGGTTGGTATGATAATACAGTCGCTTTTAGTCCCTACAGTAAAGATGTAGTTTACATCGGAGGAGTGGGTGCTTATCAAGTGACGCTCGGAACAGTTAGTACCGGCTCATCAGGAGGTTATGCCCTACAAGAAAACAATACGTCATCATTTTTATCCCTGGTAAACTTTGGTGCTTCAGCCTCTGGCGGAAAACTAGAAATTGGAAGTGCTGTAAATAAAGACTCTGTTCAGATAAAGTTTGGACCCGGGTTAACACAAAAGGCACATCGATTTCTTGTGCCTCCTGACTCCACCTCGGGTGTATCTAGCGCCAGTTACTCGTACCAGGATTATGTTGATGTTCCGTTTCAGGTCTGGGATGTAACGACGAACTCTCAACTCATGGTTTCTTTCCGCGATCAGGACCGCAACGGTGTTTTCGATTTGATCCCACAAAACACTTCCGACTCCGACCCGACCAAACAAAGCAGGGAGTACATTTTTATCAATAATGTACCCTACTCGACCACTCCAAGTAGCTCGATTGCCACCGCAGGTGGGCAAGTATTTAAAGAAATGTATAACGTCTGGCCAGTATTGAGCAGCGGAGCAATCTGGAATCCTTCTTCATTGCCTATTTCCAATTTGTTAATCACCTACCAGCAAATAACAAAGTTTACGAGTACAGTGAGCTCGGTAGCTGACGTGTATTCAGACTATGACGGAAAAAACAATCGCAATTTTGTTCATCCTGATCAACATAATATTTATCCCATCAAGATAAATGATGCATCAAAAACGTTTCAGTTGCTGATGGCCAACGATGGGGGAATTTTCCTTTCCGGCACTTCAACATCTCCAGGAACAACTCAAGGTGAATGGACAAAGGTTGGCAATGGTTATAACACCAGCCAGTTTTATGGTGCAGATAAAAAACCAGGAGCGCAGGAATACCTTGGAGGAATGCAAGACAACTCCACGTATTTCACACCAAGTGGTACTATAGCTTCTTCAAATACCTTCTATAACACCAACACTCAATTGGCTGGCGATGGATTTGAAGCTCTGTGGCATAGTATGGATGGAAATAAAATGATCGGTAGTTCACAATACAATGGTTTGTCACGATCTCTTAATGCTGGAACCACCTGGACTGCGGCAATTACTGGATTGTCCACTGACCAAACTACTTTTCCCTTTATATCTAAATTGGCATGTTCGAAGCAAGCTCCTGATGTTCTATACACGGTCAGCTCACAAGGTGTTTGGAAGTCTGCTGATTTCGGAGGAACCTGGACGCTCACACCAATTACTAGTGGATGGGGCATTTCCTCTTTTGCTGATATTGAGGTATCACGAGCCAACGCAAATATTGTATGGGCTGGTAGTGGAGCCGGAGCGACTAAGCTTTTTGTTTCGACCAACGCTGCTAAGACATTCGCAGCGGTGCCCAATCCTGTTGGCTTCACCCTGGGTACCATTACAGGCATAGCAACTCACCCGACAAATGAAAAGGTTGCTTATGCTTTATTTTCCTTTGCTAAGACCGCAAAGATTTTGATGACTCAAGACCTTGGGCAAACTTGGACTGACATCAGCGGCTTCGGAACTGGACAATCAAGCACCACTGGGTTCCCTGATGTGGCTGTCTACTCATTATATGTTCGTCCGGACAATACGAATATTATTTGGGCAGGCACTGAAATTGGTATTGTAGAATCACTGGATGGTGGAGCATCCTGGGCTTTGCTAGCTGATTTTCCCTATGTTGGTGTCTGGTCAATGAAAGGTCAGGACGATGAGATTGTGATCGCTACTCATGGTCGGGGTATATGGACAGCAAAAGTATCGGTTGATCAAAATATTAATTTTCCAGTTCCAAATATTGTGGCATCAGGTACTTCGCCTCAGTCTAAGTTTGTAGTGCAGGTTCACCTTCCCTTTCCGTATGATTCAGTTCAGCTTATAATCAATTCGCAAACCATTAAATTAAATCCTCCAGATTCAGGTGTCTATAATATTCAACTAAGTAATGTGCAGAAAGGAAGTCTGGCGATGCAGCTGGTTGGCTACAAAGGTGCGGCACCTGTTTATTCACTTCCTTCTTCTGGTCAATACTTGTCGCTCCTATCTTATCAGCAACAGTTTTACGATTACTTTTCCTCCGGCGCCAATTTTTACTTAAATGGATTGTCTATTCAAGCATTTGGAACCTCCAATACAAGCATGCAAAGTTCCCACGCATATCCTGCAAATCAAGATGTAACTGGTACCTTATTGGTGCCTATTATAGTAGCATCGGGTGGCAACACTTCAATCTCATACGAGGATGTTGCACTTGTGCAGGCCGGAACACCCGGATCTGTTTTTGGTCAGAGTGGCTTTAACGACTATGTAATTATTGAAGGCACCAAAGATGGTTTGGCGTGGGCAAAAATTGCCAATGGTTATAATGCTTCTGCAAACGCAAACTGGCTTGCTGCACTAAATGCATTTCAAAGCGGATCACCTTCACTCAGTGTGACCGAAACGTTTGACTTAAAAAATACTTTTGCCGCTGGTGATACCCTGCTCATCCGATTCAGGCTCCATGCGAACAATGATGGCACTACGGGTTGGGGATGGTCCGTCGACAATCTGTATATACAGCAACAACCTACAGCGACCGAGCCAAAAATTGATCCCAATATATTCAATGTCTTTCCGAACCCAACTACCGGCAAATTGAATCTCGATTATTCTTTACCAACGGAGTCAGATGTAGCTTTGAACGTGTGGGATATCTCAGGACGAAACGTTATGGTTATGGAGCTTGACAATCAAAGCCAGGGCTCTCACCAACTTGAACTCGATTTAGAATCATTGTCAAATGGACTTTACCTGGTGAGGATTAAAACAAATGCAGGAGATAAATCAATAAAGATTTTAATAAAAAAATAATAACCTGATAAAAGTATATGAACCAAAAGCAAACACTTTTAACCGGTGCACTTTTAGGACTGCTCGGCGTTGCCCTTGGTGCTTTTGGTGCCCATGCTCTGAAAGGAATGTTAGTTCAAAATGGACGATTCGAGACTTACGAACTTGCTGTCAGATATCAGTTTTATCATGCACTTGCCTTACTGATCATCGGATTGCTTATGGAAAAATTTGGAGCCGCTAATTTTAGATGGGCTTCTCTTCTAATTTTTGTCGGTGTGCTTCTTTTTAGCGGAAGCCTTTATTTATTTGCTGTGACTAATGCAACAGCATTTGCAATGATCACGCCAATCGGTGGTGTGCTCTTGTTACTGGGATGGGGTTGGCTAACTTATTCGATAATATCGCAAAGGAAATGGTAGGTGATCGGACTTAATTCGAAACCTTCTTCTCTAACACGGTAGCTGTAAATGTTATCTGATTATTGCCCGTCGCATTAGAAACAACAGTAACTACTTTATTCTGTCGCCCAATTTTACCAGTGCTATTAAACTGCACAATTATTTCAGCTTTTTTCCCAGGGAGAATCGGATCCCTCGGCCAGCCTTTTGGCGTTGTGCATCCGCAAGTCACCTGCACGTTGGTTATCACTAACGGTTCCGCGCCTGAATTGGTAAGTTTGAATGTGTGTTCTACTTTTTCCCCTTCTGTGATTTCGCCAAAGTCGTGTGAATTTTTTTCCCATGCAATCGAGGCTCCAGCTGATGGCAAATTTTGAGCTATTGCGATTGAGCAGCATCCGAATAAAAGAGAAGTTGCTAAGAGGGTAAAAAGTTTCATCCTTTCGATTTAAGATTAAAGGTAAATAGAGTTTAATTTGAATTCCTATTTAATAACGATTATTAACAAGCAAATGGACAATGAAGTTCAAAGTTTCTACGGAAACCGATTGCGGGTACGAGCTTGTGGAATTTGCGTTATGGATGAGTCAATTTTGATGGTCAATCACTCTGGGATTTCTGATCAAGATTTTTGGGCTCCACCAGGCGGAGGAATTCAATTTGGCGAGCATGCAACAGCTTGCCTTAAGCGTGAATTCAAAGAAGAAGTGGGGTTGACAGTAGAAATCGGCAAATTCCTATTTGCTTGTGAGTTTATCCAAAACCCGCTTCATGCCATCGAATTATTCTTTGAAGTACAGCCAACAGATCATCAGATAAGACTTGGATCTGACCCTGAACCTGGAAGCCCTTGGATCCTCAGTGCGGTGAAATTTATGCCTTGGCCGGAGATTCAAAATCTCCCGCCCAGCCATTGCCATGGTATTTTTAAACTCCTCGATTATCCATCGAAGATTACTGCCCTTAGTGGCTATTTTAAGGTTTAAAGATTGCGATTAACCCCCGAAAATTTTTATTATTGCAATACGAAGATCGGCCGAACCGCTAAACCAATTGATTTGCAAACCGCCACTGCCAATTATAAGCTAATCAAGAAAGTAAAAGACGACCGCTTTGATGAAGAACTGCTTCATCAGTACGAACTGCTTATTCAAACCGGCCCCAAGGATTTTCAGATTGGTGTTATCGACAGTAGAGACAATCGAATCCTGGTTCTTGAGGATTATGCCATGGGCAACGTTCAATCGCACACTGAATTACTTCAGGCTCTAAAAGAATTATTTGACGCCCATGCCCTTCTGCAAGCAGGGTTTTGGAAAGGTGTTAAAATAGGAATCAAGAACAATAAGTTCTGTCAAATCCCGGAATCTCTTTTCGTAGAAAGTAGCGCAGTCAATTACTTAAAGCTCAATGCAACTTTTGATGAATCTAAAGAAAAAGTCATCTCCTGTAAGAGTGCAATAAGCAAATCGGTTACAGTTTTTGCAGTGCAAAACGATCTTTATTCATGGCTAAGTGCCATTTATCAAAATACATCTCATCATTTTTTTCATCAGTCAGCAGCATTGATAGAAGGGGTGTTGAAACAATCCACCTCTAAAAACCCACTCTATGTTTATGTTGATCGTTTCAGGCTGCATATACTCGCTGCCCAAGACGGTAAACTAATTTATTATAACCAATTTCCTATCAAGCAGTTTCCTGATTATGTAAAATACATACTGCTGGTGTTGAATGGACTAAACATGGACCAGCATTCCAGTGAAATTGTTTTATGGGGCTATATCGGAAGAAATTCTTCACACTATCAGGAGTTTGTCAAATACATTCGCAACGTTTCTTTTGGAGACAGACCTAATCACCTTAAATTCAGCTACCTTTTTGATGAAGTGCAGGAACATCATTTTTTTGATCTGTATTCGCTCCATTTGCTAAATTCCTGATGAAGCGAATCGCTCTTTTCCCTGGCTCATTTGATCCTTTTACCAAAGGCCATCAGGATATAGTTCTACGCGGTCTAAGTCTGTTTGATGAGATCATTATTGCCATTGGATACAATAGCACCAAGAGCCAGCGCTATTTTCCAATTGACCTGATGGTTGAAAAAATAAATGGAACGTTTAAGGATTATCCTCAGATAAAAGTTCAAACCTATTCTGAACTCACAGCAGAATACGCTAAGAAAAACAAAGCAAATTATTTGTTGCGTGGCTTACGTAACACCACTGATTTTGAATACGAAAATAGTATTGCCCAAATTAACAGAAGCCTGAACATTGAATTGGAGTCTGTTTTCTTAATAACATCACCGAAATTCGCTCCCATTAACTCTTCCATCATACGTGAAGTACATAAGTACAACGGAGATGTGTCGGCGTTCCTACCCTACCCACTTTAGTTTTTGACCTTTTCTTTCCGGTAATACTCTTCAAACACAAACCGGATGGAGCGATAAGAGTTTTCGAGTGCATGATAAACCTCTTTTTGAGTCATCCACCGAAGTTCCTCAATATCTTCCTCAATAGAAGGACGACTGCGTGAATCATCGACCAAGTCCATTAAATACCAACGGGTTTTCTTGATCATGTTGTTTTTGTTCATGGTGTAGGTATGCCAAGTCGTACAAATTTTTTGCCCGATCTTCACTTGCACATTGCACTCTTCCTCCACTTCGCGGACTGCCGTACCTTTACTTTTTTCACCGCTATCTTTTTTCCCCTTTGGCAAATCCCATTTCTTCATTCGATAAATCATCAGCACTTTATCTTTCTTGCGTACCAAGCCCCCGGCAGCTTTCACTACTTTGAATTTCTTTTTCAAATATGATTTTGCTGCTTCATAGTCTTTCACGGTTATGGCAAGCGAAAGAAGATGCATGGGCACTTTCGAATTGATTAAATCTAAGATTAAATCCAAATCCATTAAACTTGCTTCATTCAACCACACGTGGTTAATCAATTTGGCCTTTGTTACAGGCTCTGATGCCGCATTAATCTCATAATTGACTGTTCCCGGCTCTGGCGCCGCGCCAGGCTTGAGAATTTTAACGGGAATGTCGTTAACGAATAAATCCATAAGCCACTATTGTATGCAAAAACATAAAATATTTCCATTCAACCAACCCGATGTACCATAAAAGTGAAATATTCCATGATTCATTTTAATTTGCGGCATGAGTTTGATCAAAATCGAAGAATCCACCGCCCTACCTGTGGCTGACAAGCTGCTGGAAATCGGAGCGATAAAACTAAATCACAAAAATCCATTCACCTGGAGTTCAGGCTGGAAGTCGCCTGTGTATTGTGATAACCGCCTCGCACTTTCTTATCCCGAAATCCGAAAATATGTGAAAGAATCACTTGCTTCAGCCATTCGCAAGAATTATCCACTGGTTGAATGTATAGCGGGAGTGGCTACTGCGGGAATTCCACAAGGCGCCTTGGTCGCTGATCTTCTGGAACTTCCATTTGTTTATGTTCGGCCAAAACCAAAAGAACATGGCATGGGAAACCTGATTGAAGGTAAAGTGGACAAAGGCAAAAAGGCTGTGCTTATTGAGGATTTGATTTCCACGGGCGGCAGTTCATTGAAGGCCGCACAAGCGATGACTGAAGCTGGCTTCAGCGTGATTGGCATGGTGGCTATATTCACTTATGGATTTGATATCGCCGAGAAAAGTTTCGCGCAAGCAAATGTTCCATTGGTTTGCCTCAGTGATTTTAATCATTTACTGACAGAAGCAGTAAGCAAAAAATATTTGGATGAAGCGCAATTGAGTTATGTAAAGAGGTGGAGACAAGATCCAGGAAATTGGAAATAAAATATCATTAACAATAAATTCAGACCCGATGAAACTATTTAAACTCAAAACCACTTGGACAAACGCAGAGTTTATTCCGTTGAAACTTTGTATCGCAAGTTTCTACATTTTAGTTGGCGCCTACTTTAGGCACTTTGTGAGTCAATACCGCTGGTTATTTGTTGCTTTGTTTGCCATTACCGTGATTTGGACAGTTTATTTGTGGTCTACTAAAACCAAAAAAGAAAACAAATAATCAATCATCCCTCCTTCCTCAGCGCCTGCAATGGTGAAGTATTAATTACTTCACGTGAGTTCAGCCATCCTATGAAAATGGTGAGTATCACGACGCCAAAACTGATTATGAATAATTCAAAATAGTTCGTCACCAGTTGCACCTGGAAGAAGAATTTCGTCAACAGCCATCCACCGCCCAAAGAAAGGACCAACGCGGTAATTGCACTAAACAATCCAAGGTAGCCATATTCAATCAGCGTAATTTTCACGATTTGACTAGTGCGGGCACCAATAGTTCTTAGCAATACATTCTCCTTAATACGCACGAACTTACTGTTGATTACTGCTCCAGCTAAAACGACCAGGCCCGTTACAATACTGAATAAGGCCAGGAACCTCACCACCAAGGCGATCTTCTCAAAAAGTTCGTTGACTGTACTGAGTATCAATCGTAAATCAATCAATGATACATTGGGGAAGCCCATCACCAATGCCTGCTGAAATTTTGCCGCCAATTTAGGATCGTCAACTCGTGTAGCTGCCACCCAAATTTGTGGAGCCATGGCCAAAGCTTCTTTGGGAAAAACAAGAATAAAATTAGGAGGGTCTTTCGGCCAGTCAACTTTTCGAATACCAGAAATAAAAGCTTTCACTTCAACACCTTGTACATTAAATACGAGCGAGTCACCAATTTTTATATGCAGGGTCTCTTGCATCCGCTCCGATATAGTAATGAAAACAGAATCCTTCTTTCCTTTTTCAAAATGATGCAATGCACCTTTCACCAATTCTTCGGAAGCTGTTAAACTATCACGGTATGTCACACGGTATTCGCGAGTAAGTGCCCATTCAGGAATAGAAGTAGTATCTTTTTGAATTGCTTCAATTGTCCTTCCTTTGAGTTCACTGAGTCGGCAAGTGATGATAGGAACAACCTGATTCAATGGAAGTTTATGCTCCTTGATCAGCTTTACAACATCATCCTTTTGATTCGGTTGTATATCAAACAAAATGGTATTCGACTGATTCTTATTTCCTTTGAATTCTACTTGGTTGAGCAAACTTCCCTGAATAATATTCAAAACAGAAATGATGAAAGCGCCAAGACCTATAGTCACCATCAGCATACGAGTTTGATTATTGGGGCGAAATAAATTTGAAAGCGCATGTCGGAAAATGAACGAAGCATTGGCAGGAAAGAATTTTCTAATCATATAAAGCAATCCACTGGCCACCAATACCAGACACCCTAAGGCAATAGCGATCCCGCCTGAAAACAGTCCCCCGGAAATAAAACTTCTAGTTTGATAAGCGGCCGCAAGAATCGGGAAAAGTATGATTAAGACGATTGCGGCAATCCTGGTCTTTGAAAATATCCTCCCTGGAATAAAATCGGCCCTCAGAACGGTTAATGGGGGAACAAATCTCACGGACACCAACGGCAAAACAGTAAATAGAACTGAAACAATTGTTCCAATCAATACGCCTTCACCTACTGCTCTTAGTGAAAAAAAGAATTCCATGTTGCCCGGCAGATATTCTTTAAATGCGATCGGGATAATCTGGTGAATAGCAACCCCAAGTAGTGCTCCGATGAGACTGCCAACAATTCCTAAGACAAATACCTGTATGAAATAAATATTAAATGCCTGCCACCCCGAAGAACCAATACAGCGAAGCATGGCTACCTCGTCGCGCTTTTCACGGGCATAAATATGAACCGAACTAGCTACCCCAATGCATCCAAGGATGAGTGCAACAAATGCGAGTAAGGAAAAAAAACGATACACCGATTGAAAACTTTCACCAAGGCTTTCCTTTCTTCCTTCCACTGTCTCGTAAGAGTTGCCAAGTCTCTTTGCCAGTGGCTTTACTTTCTCAATCAGTTTTTCCGTCTCCTTGTCCGACTTTGTTTTAATATAAATACTGTAGCCTATCCGGCTTCCAAACTGGATAAGACCTGTTGAATCCAGCGCTGACATGGAAACATAAACTGCAGGAGCTAAAGTTGAAGTTAGTCCGCCTCCGCCAGGGATTTTGGTGACTACACCTGAAACTATAAAAATCTTATTCCCAACCTTGATTGAATCATTAGAGCTAACTTCATATTGAGTCGCCAGCGACTCATCAAGCATCACATAGTTTCCCGTTTGCGTTTTGAGATAGGCGTCTGCTGGTTTGGTTCCCATTTGTCCATAAAATGGAAATGGGCCAGATAATCCCGTCACTTTCACCAAACGCGAATTGCCAGTATTCATGAACAGTACCATCGAGGCCATATCGGCATCTTTAGCGATCTCGACTTTCGATTTATCAAGAAGGTTCGTCCAGGCGGTGTCAAATTTTTTATTCCCGTTGATTACTAAATCGGCACCGAGCAACTCTTTAGCATTGCGATCCAATTCGTCCTCAAGCGAATAATTCAATGAACTAATGGCTACAACGGCAGCAATACCGGTGACCAACGCTGCCATAAATAAAAATAAACGGGAGAAATTATGGCGGCCATCCCTCCAAGCCATTCTCCAAACCCAGGGATCCTGAAATATATTTTTTGTTTTTCGTTTCAGCTTAATGATGTACTCGATCATGCCGGAACAGTTAAGCGCTCATTTACTAAATGGCCGCCTTTCATCTGTAAGATTCTTTGCGTCTTCTGCGCAAGCTCAAGATTGTGAGTGACCAATACCAGGGTAGTTTTCTCCTGGCTATTCATTTCAAAGAGCAAGTCTGTAACTTGCTTTGCATTCTCTTCATCGAGGTTTCCGGTAGGCTCATCGGCAAATAAAATTCGAGGTGCGACAATGAACGCACGAGCTATTGCCACACGCTGCTGCTCGCCTCCTGATAGTTGTGATGGGTAATGATGCAAACGATCAGATAAACCAACTCGCGAGAGTAATTCCTTTGCTTTTGCTGAAATATTTTTCTCACCTCTCAATTCAAGAGGAACCATTACATTCTCTAGGGCTGTTAACGTGGAGAGTAGCTGAAAATTCTGAAAAACAAATCCCACAAACTGATTACGAACATAGGCGCGATCATCCTCACTCATGGCATTCAATTTGAAACCCATCAATGAAATAGACCCACTGGTAGGCACGTCGAGGCCGGCACACAACCCCAATAAGGTCGTTTTGCCGCTGCCGCTGGGGCCAATGATGGAAAGACTGGTGCCCTGCTCAGCCTGAAAAGATACCTTGTCAAGGACGGTCAATTTCTTATCTCCAGAAGTATACGTCTTGGTTAATTGTTCAGCCAGTAATACGATATCAGCCATGGTGGAAGTAATTAATACAATAATCGTCAATCCCATGAAAATGTTTCAGAGGAATGTATTTAAATGGTAGTCGAAATTGACTAAAAGTTATTGCTAACGGCTCGTTAGAATGCCAGGTTCAATTCATGTAACTTCTTCAATTTCTGAATCAGCCGTTCCGATTCAATAAAATCAATCGTTTGTTGACTATCACTGAACGCTTCTTCTGGCTTCTGATGAGTCTCATAAATAACTCCATCCGCACCTGCCATAACTGCTGCTAATGCGACTGGTTCAACATACTCGCGGATTCCGATGCCATGAGACGGATCAGCAATTATTGGTAAATGAGTCTTTTCTTTCAAGATCGGGATCGCGTTTATGTCAAATGTATTTCTACTCGCTTTTTCGTACGTGCGAATGCCTCGTTCGCAAAGCATAAGTTTTTCGTTCCCCGCAGAAAAAACATATTCGGCGGAATACAAGAGTTCCTCAATTGTTCCAGAAATACCGCGTTTAATCATTACTGGTTTATCGACCTTACCTAATTCATCAAGCAAATTAAAATTTTGAGTGTTGCGAGCACCAACCTGAAATACGTCTACATAATCTACCATTTCGGCAATCTGGCTGACTTGCATTACTTCACTCACAATTTTGATTCCTGCCTTTCTCGTCAATGAATGCCAAAGCCTCAATCCATCAATTCCTAATCCGCGAAATGCGTAAGGTGAACTTCTAGGTTTGAATACACCGCCCCGCATGATGCGGACATTATTTTCTATCAAGTGGTTAATAGTCGCTTCAATCTGTTTTTCGTTTTCAATTGAGCACGGTCCGGCCATGATGGTCAATGAACCGTCACCGATCAAAACCTCGTCACCCAAATCAATAATAGTCGGATTTACTTTCCACTTATTAGAAACTAGTTTATAATCATCGGACACTCGGTGGATATCGGTAATACCCACCATGCTCCCAAGCATACGGATATCGAATTCCTTCTTGCCGATCGCCACGATATAACTTCCCATTTGTGTATTGACCTCATTAGGCTTATATCCCAATTTGGTTACTGCTGACATAACAGCTTGCTTATCTTCTGTTGAAATATTCTTAAACAATTGAATGATCATGGATGAAATTATTTTTTTATTGCTGAGACAAAATCTTTTATATCGGTTTGTAAATCCTTAGATGCTGATATCAATTTAATAAAAGCACTTCCAATTATTGCCCCAGCGCTGTAATCAGAAGCCTTATGAAATGTTTCGCTTGTCGAAATTCCGAAACCAATTAATAATGGGTTTCCTAATTTCATACCTTTCAATTTTTTGAAATAATTTTCCTGTTCAGCGGAAAATCCGGTCCTCGCTCCCGTTGTACTGGAGGCTGATACGGCATAGATAAAGCCATCTGTTGCTTGATCAATTTTTCTAATTCTTTCTTCCGAAGTAGTCGGAGAAATCAGGAAAATGTTTCGCAATCCATTTTGTTCAAAAAGCGTTTTGTATTCAGACTCATATTCATGCAAAGGCAAATCAGGAAGAATAACACCGTCAACTCCCACTGAGGCTGCATCGAAACAAAAATTCCCGATTCCATATTGAAGCACTGGGTTAATATACCCCATCAGAATAATCGGCATCTTCACTTGCTTTCTTATTTCGCGTACTTGTTCTAAGAGTAATTTTAAATTCATCCCATTATCAAGAGCTACTTTGTTGCTTGCCTGAATCACGGGACCGTCTGCAACAGGATCAGAAAATGGAATTCCAATTTCAATGATATCGGCTCCTGCATCCTCCAATGCTTTTGCAATAATCACCGTGTCATGCAATTGAGGAAATCCGGAAGTATAAAATACAGACAAAATATTCCTTGGCTTATCAGTAAGAAGTTGATTAATTCTGTTTTTCATTTAATTGAGCATTGGCAAATTGATCATCTATATTTAGTTAGTATTTCCCCCATTTGATATATGTCTCCAGATCTTTGTCTCCACGACCAGAAAGATTGATTACTACAACATCATCGGGATCTAAATCCATTTTCTTAAGAATTGCAACGGCGTGGGCACTTTCAATTGCAGGAATAATGCCTTCAAGTCGGCTCAATTCAATTCCTGCGTTCATCGCTTCATCATCGGTAGCGCTAAGGAATTGAACCCGACCTGTATCAAATAAGTGAGAATGCAATGGTCCAATGCCTGGATAATCCAAGCCGGCTGAAATTGAATAAGGCTCAATGACTTGTCCATCTTCAGTTTGCATAAGCAATGACTTGCTTCCATGAAGAACACCAATCTTGCCCAAAACAGTTGTTGCTGCGGATTCTCCAGAATCAACTCCGTGGCCTGCCGCCTCTACTCCGATTAACTGCACATGTTCATCTTCAAGAAAATGATAATACGCTCCTGCAGCATTGCTCCCGCCTCCCACACAGGCAATCACATAATCGGGAAAGGGATTTCCTATTTCCTGCGTTAACTGAATTTTGATCTCTTCACTTATTACAGACTGAAACCTCGCGACCATATCCGGATAAGGATGTGGACCAACTACAGAACCAATTATATAATGTGTATCTGTTGGATGATTAATCCAATGTCGCATCCCCTCGTTGGTCGCATCTTTCAGAGTCATATTTCCGGATGTTGCCGCAACTACTTTTGTTCCAAGAATTCTCATCCGCTCAACATTGGGTCGTTGCCGCTCCATATCCAACTGGCCCATGTAAACAATGCACTCCATGCCCATTAGCGCACAAACGGTAGCTGTGGCAACTCCGTGTTGGCCTGCACCAGTCTCTGCTATAATTTTTAGTTTCCCTAATTGCTTTGCCAACAAAATCTGTCCAATCGTATTATTGATTTTGTGTGCACCTGTATGACAAAGATCTTCGCGCTTGAGATAAATCTTAGCTTTATACTTCTCTGAAAGTCGTTGCCCAAAGAACAAGGGGGTTGGTCGGCCAACATAGGTCTTAAGCAAGTGATCAAACTCCTTTTTAAAATCCGGAGACTCAATGATTGAAAGGTAATTTAATTGCAATTCTTCTACATTTGGATATAGCATTTCAGGGATGAATGCACCCCCAAATTTTCCATAGTAACCGTGTTCGTTGACTGTAAACTTCATTTTGAAAGCATTTAGAAGTTAGAATTTAGATTGTTCATTATTGATTTAACTTTTGCCATCTCTTTTAATCCAGGGGTAGTCTCAACGCCACTATTCACATCAATAGCGTGAAGGTTCATGCCTTTCAGTTCGTTTATACTGTGCAAGTTTTCTATTGAAATTCCACCACTAAGAAAAAAAGGAATTTGCTGATTGTACATCTTCAATAGACTCCAATCAAAGGATTTTCCTGTACCACCATAGTTTTCTGATTTGGTGTCGAACAAAAAGAAATCAGAATATTCTTGATAAGGTTTTGTTAACTCAAAATCGAACGAAGTATCCACTGAAAACACTTTAATCACTCCTATTTTATTAGTTTTTAATGTCATGCAAACCGTTGGAGTTTCATCTCCATGAAGTTGCACATAATCAAGCTCATGCTTTGATACTACATTCAATATCTTCTCTGTGTTATCATTTACAAACACTCCAACACGTTTTATCTCCAAAGGAAATTTACCCGGGATTGAAAACTTGTTTCCGACAAATCTTTTTGATTTTTCATAGAAGATAAAGCCCATGTAATCTGGTTTCAGCGCAGCAACATCTATTATGTTGCCCGCGCCCCGCATACCACAAACCTTTAGCCTTGGGTTCATTTTCTGATTTCCAGTTTTTCAATAAATTCCTTTGCCGCAATTTCTGGCCTGCTGTTTTTCATAAAATTCTCTCCCATCAAAAAGCCATCAAAACCAGCTCCTCTCAATTCATGAATTGCTTCAATTGAACTGATGCCGCTTTCTGAGATTTTAATGACTTCTTTGGGGATCATCCCGACCAATTTTTTAGAAACATCAATACTTACTTCAAATGATTTCAGGTCCCTGTTGTTAACTCCGATAATATCAACTTCTGAAAACAAATGAGCGTGAAGTTCTTCGGCAGTGTGAACCTCCAACAAAACTTCCAGCCCTAATGACCGAGCAAACGTGCTAAGTCGCTTCATCTGCTTAGAATCAAGAATAGCTGCTATCAACAAAATGGCGTCAGCTCCAATTGATTTCGCCTCAATGATTTGATATTCATCGATTGTGAAATCTTTGCGAAGAATGGGGCAATAATTGAATTTACGAGCAATCATCAGGTCTTCATTACTTCCTCCAAAAAATTCTTTATCTGTGAGAACAGAAAGCGCGCTGGCTCCTGCCTGCATGTAACCGATGGAAGTGCGCTCAATGGAAACGTATTGATTGATCGCCCCCTTGGATGGAGACTTTCTTTTTATTTCAGCAATAATTCCTGAAAGGTCCTTTCGCAGTATATACTTTTGCAATGAAACTGTTGGTGAGCCAAAAAAAATGCTCTGCTCCAATAATTTTACAGGATACAGACTTTTACGTTCTGCAACTTCTTTTCTCTTTTGCTCAACAATTTTTTCAAGAATGTTCATATTTCGTTAGTCGTCTTTAATAGTTAATCGCTGTTTTGAGTTAATTATTTATCAATTTTTCAAAAGCATTGAGCGCGTTCCCTGACACCAATGCTTCTTTAGCCTTAGCTAAAGCTGGCTGAATCCCGTTCTTCTGATCCCCACAAAATAATGCCATACCTGCATTGGCAATAACAACTGCATTTTGCGCATCAGTTCCTTTACCCTCCAAAACATTTAAAAATATTTTTGCCGACGCATCCATTGTACCCCCACCGCTTAAGTCATTTGGAGACAGTCTTGGCAATTCCAAATCCTCTGGCTCAAGCAACGCCTCTCCCTCATTAGTAAAATATTTAAACGAACTCGTCAACGAAATTTCGTCATATCCTGCGATGGAATGGAGAATCACAAAGTCCTTGTCAGTTTGTTGATAAAGATATCCATATTGCCGCGCTAGCTCCAAACTGAAAACTCCTACCAGCTGTCGCCTTGGAAAGGCAGGGTTTACCATTGGACCCAGCATGTTAAAAAAAGTTTTTACGCCTAATTCTTTCCTGATAGGAGCGACATTTTTCATTGCGGGATGAAACAAGGGGGCATGCATAAAACAAATGTTTGCCCGGTCAAGACACCGTTTCAATTCATCTTTGTCATTGGTGAATTTATATCCGAAGTATTCCAAAATGTTTGACGAACCTGACAATGAAGAAACACCATAATTACCGTGTTTAGCCACCGGCTGGCCTGCTGCCGCCACTACAAAGGATGAAAGAGTTGAAATATTAAATGTGTTTTTTGCATCGCCCCCAGTGCCGCATAAGTCCATAACAGGTTCTTCGAATCGAACTGGAATACAAAGCTCGAGCATCGCATCCCTAAAGCCAGCCAACTCATCGACAGTAATTCCCCGCATCATGTAAATCGTCATGAACGCCGAAATTTGACTTGGGTTATATTTTCCAGAGGTAAGATCAATCAATACTTGATGTGCCGTTTCCTTATCCAGCGATTGATGTCCAACGAGGTCCGATAAAATTCGTTTTATTTCCATTTGTTCGCTATCAGTTATTCGTTAATAATTAATTGTTTGAATTAGATTGGGTTGAATTGCCATTAACGATTAGCGATTAACCATTAACGAATTATCAAGCCAATTGGCGATCATTTTTGGTCCCTCAGGTGTCATCACTGACTCCGGATGAAATTGCAGCCCTTTCACATCATATTTTGCATGACGCAGTCCCATCACCAAACCTTCATCATTGGTAGCAGTGACTTTTAGGTTACTGCTAATCGAGTCAGGAATCACTGCCCATGAATGATAATGCGTACATTGAAATGTTTCGGGAACTCCTTTAAATAAATTTTCAGATTGATCGATTACTCTTGAAATCGATGTAACTCCATGTAAGACATTGGGGACGTTGAAAAGTTTAGCACCATACACTTCGGCAATTCCCTGGTGGCCGAGGCAAATGCCTAAAATACTTTTAGTCGGGCCATATTTTTCAACCACTTTTTTCATAATCCCGGCCTCATCTGGAATGCCCGGTCCGGGCGAAAGTAAAATTTTGTCATACACACTAACATCATCTACAAAAATCTTATCATTCCTAAAAACATCTGGGTGATGTCCGAGGGCGCGGATGATGTGCACCAAATTGTATGTAAAAGAGTCGTAATTATCTAGAACAAGTATATTCATATTCAGTCTTTCAATTTTTCAATCAATCAAATAGTTTCTGCCAATAAAATCGCCTTCCGCAATGCTTCCAGTTTATTGTTCACTTCCTGTAATTCACTTTGATTTACAGACTTGGAAACAATTCCAGCGCCTGCCTGATAAATCAACCTATTATTCCTGCTAAGAAAAGTTCGAATCATTATCGCTTTGTTGACCGAGCCATCAAAGCTGAGCAATCCAATGGCCCCACCGTAGAAGCCCCTGCTAACGTTTTCGTAGTGACTAATCAAATTCATAGCCATTACTTTTGGGGCACCCGAAAGTGTACCTGCTGGGAAAGTATCTGCGAAAAGCTGTACGGAAGAAGACTTTTCGTTAAGTCTACCCGAAACTTTAGAAACCAAATGAATGACATGGGAGTAGTACTGAATTTCCTTAAATACTTCCACCTTTACCAGATCAGCATTTCTGCTCATGTCATTGCGTGCAAGATCTACTAACATGACGTGCTCCGCATTCTCTTTCTCATCGGCTGAAAGTTTGGCAGCCAGCGCAGCATCTTCTAAATCATTTCCGCTTCTTCTGAAAGTGCCAGCTATCGGATAAATATAGGCATAGGATTTTTTAACTTGTAGCTGCGCCTCGGGAGATGAACCAAAGATTTTGAAATTTCCGTAGTCAAAATAAAAAAGATTAGGCGATGGATTGATTGATCGTAGTGCCCTATAAACATTGAATTCGTCACCTTTAAATGGGTTGGCAAATCTTCGCGACAATACAATTTGAAAGACGTCTCCCCGATAACAATGTTTTTTTCCTTTTTCAATTACGTCAAGAAATTCCCGATCAGTAAAATTGGTTGATTCAGATCCAGTAACTTGAAATTTAAAGGTCGAAAAACGGTTACTGAAAATGATTTGCTCAACTCTTTCAAGCTCGCTTGCAGCATCGCCAAAAATAAATTCGAGTAAGCGCAGCTCATTATGAAAATGATCAACGACAATTACATATCGATAAAGTTTATAGATCATGTCAGGGATCAATGATCCGGTATCATTGATCGTTACATCCTCAAAATACTTTACTGCATCGTAGGCTGTATACCCAAACAATCCCAGAGAATGAAACCGAGCATCTGATTCACTTATATCAAATGAATTCTTAAATGATTCAAGCAAAAAAGGCAGGTTTTTGTTCTTCACATCAAGTGTCACTTCCTGTGACTTGCCATCCGGAAACCTGGAACTGGCTCTACTGTCTTGAACAGTGAATGAAGCGATCGGCTCACAACAAATAAATGATAAACTGTTTTCATTGCCATGATAGTCGGAACTCTCAAGCAAAACACTCCCCGCAAATACATCGCGAAGTTTCAAATAGATGTTTACCGGGGTGAGTGTATCCGCCAGTAGTTTTTTGTAATGGGTTTGAAGTTTGTATTTCATTTTTATAGTTCAGGATTCGTAAAATAAAAAAGCCTGCTCCGGTGATCGGGGCAGGCTCTTTATAAAATCTATATTATCTCAATAAAGCACAATCCAGCACCGATCGATTATCGACCTGTGCCACCACCATGCATTGATTGAAAATTGCGTCATCTTATTCTTATTCTTATTCTTCTTTTTCTTCCTTCTTTTTTGCCACTTTGCGTGCCTTTGGTTTCGCAACTTCACCACCAACAGCGACTGGCTTTCTGCTTGCCGTCCTCTTTAACCTGGCTTTGATTTTTTTTCTTGACCTAGAGTTACCAAATGATCCTATTGTTCGCTTTCCTTTTTTGGATTTTTTATCTCCTCTTCCCATTTAATTAAGATTTTGTAGGGCAATATTAAGGATGATTTATGAAATAGAAAAACCCAACGCTTAATTATTTGCTTTATTAAGTAGTAATCGTAGTGCTCCGAAGCCAATAACTCCGGAAAAAAGGGAACCGATGATAACTGCAATCTTCGAGCTATCAACAAGCGCACCACTGTTAAAAGCGAGAAGAGTGATGAAAATCGACATGGTAAATCCTATGCCTGCCAGCAAACCTATACCTGACAAATGTGATAACCTCATGTGAGCAGGTAACGTACACCATCCCAGCCATAAACCAATTCCTGCAAACAACAAAATTCCTATTGGTTTACCGATTAAGAGGCCGATCATGATCCCAAGGCTATTTACAGAAAACAAGTCAATGATAAAGGTTGAAGGGAAAACAAGTGCGGTATTGGCCAACGCAAATAGTGGCAGTATAATAAACGTAACTGGCCAATGCAGCCCCTGTTGCAAATTAGTGGAAGGTGCTTCCGAATCTCCTGAGCGAAATGGAATTGCAAAAGCAAGCATCACGCCTGTTATCGTTGGATGAATTCCGGAACGGTGCATGCAAAACCACATTACGCAGCCAAGCAGCAGATAAATCCAAATGGCGAGAACATTCATTTGATTAATTACAAGCATTGCCATAAACACGAGTGCAGCCATGCCAAAATACAGGAATGAAAATTGGGATGTGTAAAATAAAGCGATGACTAGTATTGCGCCAAGATCATCAATGATGGCTAGTGCTGTTAAAAAAACCTTAAAAGAAAACGGAACACGCTTACCTAATAGAGAAAGGATGCCCAATGAAAATGCAATATCCGTAGCCATCGGAATACCATACCCATTTTGTGAAGGTAAACCCTTATTAAAAATGAAATGGATTGCAGCAGGAACGATCATTCCACCGATTGCAGCAAGTACAGGCAAAAGTGACTTTCTAAAATCTTTCAGTTCGCCAATAAAAATCTCTCGCTCAATTTCAAGACCAACCTGTAGAAAGAAAATTGTCATCAGCCCATCGTTGATCCAGAATTCCACTGGTTTCATTAATATTGATGTGTGCCAAAATTGAAGATAATTTTCTGCCACCAACGAATTAGAAATTACCATTGAGATGGCTGCACACACCATTAAAATAATGCCACCCGATTTTTCGGTCTCAAGGAAAACAGTTAAAAATTTGAAGGGTTTCATGGATGAAGTTATTGTAATTATACATATTGTTGTTGTTATGTGCTTACTGATTCCTAATTTTAGAACAAACTAAATTTAGAATGCGCCTTATTATTATAATTCTTTCTTTGTTTTTTATACGTTCGGCTTTAGCTCAAATAAGAACCTACGACACGCTTCCTAACTTACCTGAACACTACGTTGAAAGGTGTGAGCTGTTTAAAACAGAGCCCATTGTGAAAGGCAAAGTAATCATGGTGGGTAACAGTATCACTGAAGGTGGTAACTGGAAGGCCTTACTGAAAGACACAACTGTGATCAATCGTGGGATTTCAGGCGATGTAACATTTGGTGTACTTAACCGCATTAAAGAAGTTACGGATCGTAAGCCAAGCAAATTGTTTCTTCTCATCGGTATTAACGATCTTTCAAGAAATACTCCGGATGAAGTAATTATAGAAAATATTTTCACGATCGCAGGGAAGGTCCGATCGGGATCACCAAAGACTGCCATTTACATTCAAAGCATTTTACCAACCAATGAGTCTTTTAAAAATCTGCATAAGAACTTCTTTGGAAAAGGAGAACATATTTCAGCGATCAACGCACAACTAAAGAAGTATGCCAAAAAATTAAAGTATGCTTATGTGGATCTGCATTCACACTTTCTTGATTCCGAAGGCAGATTGGATGGTAAATTAACATCTGATGGACTTCATCTTAATTCGGCAGGATACGATCATTGGATTGAGATTTTGCATAGAGACAAATATTTGTGAGAATTGCAATAATATCTTTTTTACTAATACCCATGAAAGCGTTGATCTTTGTTCTTCCTTTTTCATTAATTTCATTTTACTCACTTTCCCAATTTAAAAACATAAAGTTAATAGAGCAATCTGATAGCCTACCAGCCCCGGTTGAGCCATCCATTGCTATTAACAAAAAGAATCCACAAAATATAGTAGCCGGAATAGTGTTGGACAGAGTAGTAACCTCAGCCGATGGAGGAACTACATGGACTGAGTCAAAATTAAATTCACCATCTGGGGTGTATGGAGATCCAGCGGTAATTTCAAATTCAAAAGGGAATATATTTTATTTTCATCTTTCAGACCCGAGTGGAAAAGGGCAAGGCAATGATGCCTGGCTCGACAGAATTGTTTGTCAGGAGTCAATTGATGAAGGGAAAACATGGACTGATGGAGTATCCATTGGGAATAACCCTCCAGCTGATCAGGACAAAGCCTGGCCTGCAGTTCACCCAAAGAAAAACTTTATGTGCGTGACGTGGACTCAGTTTGATAAATACGGTAGCACAGATCCTAATTGCCAGTCAAATATTTTATTCAGTAAATCAAATAATGGAAATAGATGGTCCACACCAGTTCAGATCAACGAGTTTACCGGAGACTGTTTAGGCAAAGATGATACTGCAAAAGGCGCGGTCCCAGCAATAGGTGCCGATGATAAAATCTACATTGCCTGGGCAAACCGCGGTAGTATTTATTTTGATCGCTCATATGATGATGGCAACACCTGGCTTCAAAATGATTTACTTGTTGCCAAACAAGAAGGTGGTTGGGACCTTGAAATACCCGGAGTTGATAGATGTAACGGCCTTCCAGTCCTCGTGGTCGACAATAGCTCAACACGCTTTCGTGGCACCTTATATCTTTTGTACGCTGATCAAAAAAATGGAAAAGATGATACTGACATATGGTTAGTCCGTTCCTTTAGCCGTGGTGATCAATGGGTGAAGCCGGTGAGGGTAAACAAAGATGACTCGCGTACTCACCAGTTCCTTCCATGGATTGCAGTTGATCCAACCAATGGCCATGTTTATGTAGTCTACTACGATCGGAGAAACTATACGGACAATCAAACTGATGTATATCTCTCGTACTCGTTCGATGGCGGCAACAATTTCAAAGAAGTAAAAATAAGTGAGAGCCCGTTTACTCCTGACTCAAATGACTTTTTTGGAGATTATATTAACATTGATGCCTTTGGCGGAATCATAACTCCAATATGGACCCGAATGGATAATGGTAAAACCAGCGTGTGGACTGTCGTTATTAAAGATGAGGAGTTAGCAAAGCTCAAATAATTCACTTTCCTAAATAATTAAATTTAGTGACTCCTTCCCGCATCGCCGTAAAAATTGTATTTTTTTTAAATGGCTTTGTTCATGCTAATTATTTTTCAAGACTGCCAAGAATACAGGAACAGTTTTCAATTGACAATGGCGTTGTCGGCTTAGTGCTACTCGCCTCGTCCGTTGGGGCTTTATTATCGATGCCATTTACCGGCTGGCTGATTATTCGCAATGGGAGTAAGCGGATTACCATCTTCGGGATATTTTCTTATTGCGCGTTGATACCCTTCATTCCTTGGATGCCTAACTTGTGGGCGCTAATCGTTTTGTTTTTTATACTTGGCGTCTCTGCTGGTGTGTCGGATGTTGCAATGAATTCACAGGCAGTGATAGTGGAAAAGCAACTTCAAAAGCCAATCATGACTTCATTTCATGCACTGTTCAGTATTGGCATGGCGCTTGGGGCGTTTGCAGGAGCATTTTTTACAAAGATTAGTTCCGGAATATTTATTCATTTTACTGTTGTTTCCGTAGTTAGTTTAATCATAGTGTTTGTTGCGCGTTATTATCTCGTCCACGACAAACCTCAAAATAAGACAACTGAAGAACCTGCCTTTCGATTACCGAATGCTGCAATGGTAAGCATAGGAGTGATTGCGTTCTGCAGCATGCTTGGAGAAGGTGCTATGGCCGACTGGAGTACAAATTACATGGAGAACATCGCTAAGGCTGATCAAGCGCTTGCTCCAATCGGGCTTTCTGCATTTGCTTTAGCGATGACTATCGGTAGAATCTTCGGTGACGGCGCTCGAATTAAATTTGGAGATCGATCGCTTATGGTTGCCTGCGGCATTGTAGCGACAATTGGTTTATCCATTGCAATTATTTTCAATCAGCCGTTCATTGTCATTGCCGGATTGTTTATTGTGGGCATTGGGCTATCTGCCATCGTACCGATCGCATACAGCATTTCAGGTCACACTAAAGATCTTCCACCAGGAGTTGGATTGGCAATGGTAACAACCGTTGGATATTCCGGATTTCTATTTGGTCCGCCAATAATTGGTTTCATCGCTCAATGGGAAAACCTAAGAGCAGCATTGGGTTTTGTTGCAATTCTTTTTGTAGTGATGACTTTTCTAAGTTTTCAACGAAAAGATTGAGTCAACAACCCAAAAAAATAGCGCCCCAATCGGAGCGCTGAATAAATGCCAGATTTTGTATGATTACTTCTTCGCGGCCAACGCGGCATTGATAGGGGCACGATCCATATATTGAATAAAGCGGTCTATTTTATCGCTGCTATCGAAATGCATATCAGAATGAACCCACATCGCAACTGATTTACCATTTTTATACGTGGCGTGGATTTGATACCAACTCATCAACCAGATGCCGGGAATGTCCGGTCCCTGTTGCGGTTTATTAACTTTGATCGCAAGCCAAATATCTTTTTGGAATACTAATTTATCAATCACATTTGATCTGCGGTCTTTCCAGTAAGCGGTAATTGCTGCCTTTCCAGAAAGGCTATCTCCGCTGGACCAGGAATACACTGCATTGTCTGAAAACGAATTCATCCAACCATCAATGTCTCCACTGGATAATTGAGCGATTCCATTCTTGCCGATTTCTGCATACTTGGGGTCCGCAAATTCTGCCGGAGGTGGCGGTGTTGCTACCTCAGTAACTGCAGTCTCTGCGGGCTTAGGCTGGCTGCAACTAAATAGCAATGAGCCTGCCACTAATGTTAAGAATATTCTTTTCATGATAATTATGTTTAGGTTTTACTATTAAACTCTACCGTTACACTCACGTTCATTTCGGTCCATTGATCAATAAAATTCTTGCGCCGGTTGCCCTTTATGACAAACCAATTCGCATACGATTCCGTTTTGTAATTCACCCCTCTTCACATTTTCGATGTAATATTATTTCCAGTAAAAAATGGCTGACACCTTGATAGACTTTTTCACTTACTGGACAAAATCTTCAGAAAGACAAAGTTTAACAATTAACTTATGTAATTCCTAGAAACACTTAGGATTTACTTTAGTAAGGCAAAAGACAAAGTGACTGGGTATTAACAATCCTTGCTTTCAAGGTCGCAAGCTTCTGCGTTAATAACTGGCACCTTTCCAATGTCAGTAAATGTCTGAAGGAAAGTTTCTGTTGGCTGCGCACCCGAAACTCCATACTTATTGTTGATGATATAGAAAGGTACTCCTGAGATTCCACGCTGATAATTGAGTTGCTCTTCCAGTTTAACCTCTTCCGTGAGTTCACTGCTTTCCAAAAATTTTTCAACAGCTTTCGAATCCATTCCTAAAGAAGTTGCCAATGCAATTAAATTTTTATTCTGCGTAAGGTCTTCACCCTTCTCAAAATAAGCGTTCATCAATGCCTCCTTCATTTCCTGTTGTTTGCCCTGTAGTTTCGAAAAAGCAATAAGCCTGTGTGAGTCAAGTGTATTTGGAGAGATGTGTTTATCACCGAAATTAAATTTCAATCCTTCTTGTGCAGCGACATTGACAACGTGATTTGCAAGTTGTTGATAACGTTCTTCACTGCCAAATTTTTTAATGAGGTATTCCTTATGGTTAATCCCTTCTTTTGGAGTATCCGGATTTAGTTCAAATGGATGGTACTCCACTTCAAAATCTATTTTATCCTTTAGGATATCGATAGCCTTTTCTAATCTTCGCTTTCCTATGTAACACCACGGACAAACTACATCCGATACAACATCAATTTTAATTATAGGCTTGTCCATCATTTCAGTTTTTGTGAAAACATGCAAAGCTTTGCTAAAGGTTCCTAGATGCGAAATTATTTCTGTGGAGACATCGGAAGAGTCTGCGTTGGTCAATGGAGATAGCTTCGGCAGCAACCTTGCATTCTTTGGAAAGCGGAGGTTTCAGTTTGAATCAAGTCTAGGCCACTACTATTTGGTAATTGAACACAATTAAGGTTTTTATTTTTGCCAATTGAGCCTTTAGTTCATATTTATTTGCCCATTCTGAGGTCTCAAACCTTTATATTATCTTTGAGACCTCAAAGAAATAAAACACAAAAAATATGGTTGCTGAGAAAGTTTCCCACAAAGTAAAAGACATGTCGCTGGCTGCTTGGGGTCGCAAAGAAATCAAACTGGCTGAAGCAGAAATGCCTGGATTGATGGCGCTTCGCGAGGAGTATGGTGCACAAAAGCCCCTGAAAGGTGCACGCATTGCGGGTTGCCTTCACATGACAATACAGACTGCCGTGCTCATTGAAACCCTTAAAGAATTAGGTGCTGAGGTAAGCTGGAGTTCTTGCAATATCTTTTCAACACAAGATCACGCTGCGGCAGCCATTGCCGCTGCGGGTATTCCTGTTTATGCATGGAAGGGTATGAACGAAAAAGAATTTGATTGGTGCATCGAACAGACTTTGCATGCCTTCAAAGATGGCAAGCCTTTGAATATGATTTTGGATGATGGCGGTGACTTGACCAACATGGTGCTTGATCGCTATCCTGAATTGGTATCAGGTATAAAAGGAATCTCTGAAGAAACAACCACCGGTGTCCACCGGTTGATTGAACGTATGCATAATGGAAAATTGCCGTTGCCTGCGATTAACATCAACGACTCAGTTACGAAATCAAAATTCGATAACAAATACGGTTGCAAGGAATCATTGGTTGACGCTATCCGCAGGGCAACGGATGTGATGATGGCTGGAAAAGTTGCCGTCGTCGCCGGTTATGGTGATGTTGGTAAAGGTTCTGCTGCATCATTGCGTGGAGCTGGAGCACGAGTAGTTGTAACTGAGATTGACCCCATTTGTGCATTACAGGCTGCGATGGACGGCTTTGCTGTTAAGAAGATGGATGATGCCGTAAAAGGTGCAGACATTATTGTTACAGCGACAGGAAATTTTGGCATCGTGTTAGGCCGTCACTTTGAAAACATGAAAGACAAAGCGATTGTGTGTAACATTGGTCACTTTGACAATGAAATTGATGTGGCGTGGTTAAACAAGAATGCAACCAAAGACGAAGTTAAACCTCAGGTTGATTTGTACACATTGAAAAATGGCCGTCAGGTGATTTTATTGGCTGAAGGCCGTTTGGTGAATTTAGGTTGCGCGACAGGACACCCTTCTTTCGTAATGTCAAATTCGTTCTCAAATCAGACCATTGCTCAACTTGAGCTTTGGACTAATTCAAACAAATACGAAAACAAAGTATATATGCTGCCTAAGCATTTGGATGAGAAAGTAGCACAACTCCATTTGAAGAAAATTGGTGTGGAGCTAGAAACACTCACATCTGAACAGGCTAAATATATCGGTGTTGAAGTGAAAGGCCCATTCAAGCCTGAATACTATCGTTATTAATAAGCTTCGCTCTCTGCTTGCAAAATAGAGAGTCCCCAGGGTGAAGAAGCCTTGGGGTTTTTTTATTTTAAATAATTGCTGATAACCGAATTGAGCCTATCGAAAGTCTACGCATTTTCAGCCGATCTTCCTCACCTTATAGCCTTCTTTAGTAAGCGCCTGCACTACTTTGTCGCGCAGATCACCTTGCAAAATAATCTCACCATCTTTCGATGATCCCCCCACCCCACACTTCGTTTTTAAAAGCTTTGTCAACGCTTCCAGATCACTTCCTGTTCCTACGAATCCAGTAACTAGTGTTACCTGTTTGCCCGCTCGTCCATTTTTATCAAGTTGGGCCCTCAGGTTTTGTTGTTGAGGTGGAAGCGTAGCCTGCTCCTCTTGTCCTGCAAAATTATATTCAAAATTATCACTCGTTGAGTAGACCACTCCTTCGCGATTCTTCCAATCATTTTTCTTTGACATGGTTGTTAAAATTTATGCACATTAAGGAATATCAAAGTAAGTAGGAACAAGATAAAATTCACAATACCAACATTGAATCGAAACTCCACCCCTTTCCAATAGAACGTTCCTACTAAGGAAGTCAACAACAAAAGAATCGGCCAAAAAATAAAGTTGCCATAAATAGACAAGTACACCGGAGCACGATAGTGCGTTGCCTCATCTTCAACAATTAATGGAACCGCCAGCCATGCGGATCGATAAACGCCAATCTTGGTTGTCGACCTCAGGTTCCTCCCGTCAGCCAGAGATACGGTGACCTTTTTCCCATCTTTCAATTCCATTTCGAACCTGTTTTCCGTTCCATAGCGGTTTTGCAAACGCTCATGCGTAGCAGTAACAATCTCCGTCGTGGTCTTTACTGGTGGGAGAGAATAATCGGCAATTAGAGCAAGCGAAAACAAAAGAGTTAACCTCGAGATCATCAACGTATAGCGTAAGTTAGTAGCCATCATTGCCAATAATTCCTCACGATGTGTTGGTCTTCTCGGTGCATTTGTTGTCGGCTTTGGGCGGTAGCGTGGATCGCGATGGGTTCTCACTGGCTCTTGAACCTGTTCTCCCGTCGGCACTCCACGTAGCATCTGATCATAAATCGCCTTACGCAAAGGATCACCTAAGCATTCATAAGCCTCATTTATTTCCTTAAAAATCGCCTCCGCTTCGGGTGATCGATTTTTATCTGGATGGAATTGTAAAGCAAGCTTTCGATAGGCCTGTTTTACCTCCGCCTCGCTGGCATAAATATTCAGGCTCAATATGAAATAGTAGTTTTTCAAATTGTTGTATGCACAAAATTAAAAAATAAAGCCCCGACTTGCCGGGGCTTAACAATTCAGTCGAAAGAAATTAATGTTTTACGACAAATGTCAACACAGGGCGTTTTGAGTGACCCACAACATCTTCTGCTATACTACCAGCCATCACATGTGCAAAGCCCGTGCGACCATGAGTAGCCATAGCGATCAAATCGGCATTGATACTATCTCCAAAATAGATCACACCCATTTCTTCGGAAATGTCGTTGAATATATTGAGCGTATAATTCTTAAGCCCAAGCTTCTTAGCAAACTTTTCCATCGCATCTTTTACAATAACGTCTCGCTGAAAATTGGATGGTGTGTTTATCCTAACTAAATGGATCGTTGAGTCATACATTTGTTGTGTCTTCTTAACAAATCGTGAGAACACTTCTTCCTCTGGCGACATCGAAGTTGCATAAACGATATTCTTAAAGTCGGTTGTAGTTGGTTTTTTATGAACGGTCAGCACAGGGCAACGCGAATGTCTCACCACTTTTTCAGTATTCGTACCAATTACCATTTCTTCTAATTTGGTATGACCGCGAGTCCCCATTACTACGAGGTCAACTTTTTTTTCCGTAACAATTGTGGTTATGCCATGGTATGGATTTCCAACGCGTTGCTCTCCTGTTATTTTTACATCAGCATACTTAGGGTCTGTCACTAGTTTTTCTAATTGGGCCTTCGACTTCTTCAGTAACTCAAAAGTAAATATCCTGTCTTCCCAATCAGCCTTGTGCCATTCACCCGTGACACGGTACGACTCAGTTGTGATTTCTTCCACCACATTCATGGCAATAATTTCCGCCCCACTTTTCCTGGCAATATCAAAGGCAACATCAAAAGCAATGGCTGATGTTTTAGAGTAATCGACAGGTACAAGAATTTTTTTCATGACTTAATTTTTTTTAAAGTAAAACATTCAAATTCTCAATTGAGAAATCAAGTTATGAATTTTCAGTCAATGAGAAAACAGTATTAGGCCAATAAACTCCCGATCCCAAAAAGCAAAACGAAGAGCAATGTTGACAAAGCCATTTGCTTCAGGAATGGATCCAACTTATCAGAAGGTAATTTTGCCACGGACTTACCATTGATAATCAACAACGGTGTCGAAAGGAGAAACAAAAACTGAAATGGTGATTGATAGTTGATTATTACGAAAATAAATGCACAAAGAATTCCACTCGTTAATAATATCCAATGATACTGGACTGATTTTTTCCTACCTATCCTTACTGGTATAGAATACTTACCTGCCTGGCGATCAGATTCTATGTCGCGTATATTGTTGATATTAAGTACAGCAATAGAGAAGAATCCGCAACTTAATGCTGGCAAAAGCTGCAATGGATAAAATTCCTTCGTAAACAAATACAGAGAGCCCATGACACCTACCAATCCGAAGAATATTAGGACAGAAAGATCTCCAAGACCAATATATCCATACGGTCTCTTTCCGATGGTATAGGCAATAGCTGCCACTATTGATAATAGTCCCAGCCCAAGAAAAAATAAGAACGATTTTAATTCAAATCCAAAAGCGGAATAAAGAAGTTCAATACCGCTTACTAAACAAAGTAAAACAAAAACGAGGATAGCATTTTTCATCTGTCCTGAAGAAATCGCTCCTGATTGAACGGTGCGCTGAGGGCCTTTACGGTCAGCGTGATCCGCACCGTTCACTGCGTCTCCATAGTCATTGGCTAAATTAGAAAGTACCTGAAGGAAGATCGTCGTGGTGCAACACAAGAAAAAAATTAAGCCATTAAATTTATCCTGAGCTGCGGCTAAAAAACCTCCCATGCCAATGCAAGAAAGTGACAGCGGTAATGTGCGCAAACGAAATGCTTCCAGCCAAACTTTCATAGAGTTATCAGTTATTCGTTAATCGAATGTAAATATCGAAAACGATTAGCGATTAACAACTTCCAAAATTTGCTGATCCAAAGGCTGGACACCTGATTTGAAAAACTTGACGGTAGTACCATCTTCACTCACCATGTATTTGGCAAAATTCCAATCAGGCTTCTCCCCTGTTTTCGCCTGGAGCCATTGATACAGAGGATGCTGATCCCTTCCTTTCACAGAAACCTTTTCAAACATCTGAAACTTTACTCCATAGTTACGTTCGCAAAACTCAGCAATTTCCGCGCTGCTGCCTGGCTCCTGCCATAAAAAATTATTCGCGGGGAAGCCCAACACCGTTACATTGTTTCCGTATTGCTCATGAAGTTTTTCCAACCCTGCATATTGAGGTGTTTTTCCGCACTTGGATGCCGTGTTTACTATCAGCAGCTTCTTTCCTTTGTATTGACTAAAGTCAATCTCTTTCCCATCCAATGACTTTATTTTAAAATCATAGATTGAACCAGTCGCTGGTCTATTTTTTCCCGGCGACTGGTCCGTCAAAAAAGAAGCAATGCCCATAGTTGCAGCTACAACAATGATAATACCTATGGACTTCTTATAGTTCACCTGTAATTTGCGGATCAAGGGGCTTTACCTTGGAAGAAAAGAACTTAACCGTGCCATCGGGCTTAACCAAATATTTGCAGAAATTCCAAGTTGGCTCCTGACCAGCCTTTTCCTTCAACCAAGCATACAAGGCGTTTTGATCGCCTCCCTTAACGGATATTTTTTCAAACATCTGGAATGTGACTCCATAATTCTTTTGACAAAATTCACTGATCTCAGCGCTCGTGCCTGGTTCTTGTCCTCCAAAATTATTAGCGGGAAACCCAAGGATGGTTACCTTGCTGCCATATGTTTCATGCAGCTTTTGTAAATCCGCATACTGAGGTGTGTTTCCACACTTTGATGCCACATTGACAATTAGCAACGTCTTTCCTTTGTACTGAGAAAAGTCAATCAACTTTCCATCAAGCGAGTTCATTTTGAAATCATAAAGCGATGCCGGT
>Ga0207112_1001_pt1 | contig 67915 bp, 50 predicted proteins | sample Alteio_BWMinHeat_72_FD_153549 | JGI IMG/M metagenome (GOLD analysis project Ga0207112, IMG submission 153549) | Enriched cells from forest soil in Barre Woods Harvard Forest LTER site, Petersham, Massachusetts, United States -... | ecosystem: Environmental > Terrestrial > Soil > Temperate forest >...
TCGACGGATAGTTATTGCAGCCCCACACCTGGTTGAGGATTTCGTCACGGGAAATCACGCGTTCAGGATTCTCTACCAGGTATTTCAGTAATTTGAATTCTTGTGGGGTGAGGGGAACATGCTCTCCATTCCGGCTGACCTCCATCTTCGCAAACTCCACAGTTAGGTCGCCGAAAGTGATTGTATCGATCGTGCGACTGGTAATTCGCACTCGGCGTTCGATGTGTGCCTGCACGCGGGCCAGCAGTTCGCGCGGACTAAAGGGTTTCGTGACATAGTCATCCGCTCCCAGCCCTAGAAGCAATACTTTTTCAGAAACCTCGCTCAAAGCACTCAGGACTATGATCGGCACTGAACCAGATTCTTTACGGAGTTCGCGGCATACATCTTTGCCAGGTATCCCAGGCAAGCCTAGATCCAGCACGACCGCCTGTGGGGCAATTAAGCGGAATGACTCCAGCCCGGTCAGCCCGTCCTGGTAAACATCAACGGCATAGCCTGCGGTCTCAAATCTGTGCTTGAGCGCCTCTTGTACGTCAGCGTCGTCTTCGATAACCAGAATTCTGTCCACCTATATTCACCTCAGCTAACATTGTCGGAAGTTGCTCCAAACCATGTTCGCTTGATGCAGAGTATAGGTGCGGAAATGAGCCACTGAGAACCTCACGGAGGTAATGTTGTGTCAGGGGTGATGGCAGACACCAAACAGATCAAACTTCTTTTGAACGCACTGACATACAGAGCATAGGTCGAGTGATATCTCCAAACTTCAATAGACTTGTCAAGGTAGTCTTTTGGTAGGGGTGGTCGACGTTTCACCAATAATCACTGAGGCCGAAGTGACTTCACGCTATTTCTGCACGGAAGGGGCATGCCAAACCTAACTAAATTCACGTTGGAGCAACCACAAGGGAGGGGAGGTGCAGCTATCCCGGAGACTGCACAGATTCGGACCGCCACCTCGGTTCAGGAGCATTGCGTTAGCCAGACGCGATCTTTGAACAGGGGTCTCCGAATCAGCGAAGTGAAATCGGAATCGGCTATACATGGATTAGCACATGCGCCTAAATCCGCCGTTGTGATTTTCTGGAATGTCGCAAGGTCACCGTGATCTATCTTGTAGGAGAGGTCCTGATAAACAGTGTTAACGCGCGATGAAGACAAGGGGTAAGTGTACAGGTACAATCTGTGAACTAACTGGAGGTTCTCATGAATCGGGCCCCAGCACATCTTTTCCAGAAATGCCTCTTGTTCCTGTGTCTCTTAGCCGCTCAGTGTCTGACATCCTGCTCCGGTTGTGACGGCAAAAAGAACACGCAGGACACTCCTGCGGCAAATTCCCGTGAGATCAGCGCGGCCGACTCAGTGCCATCACACTACGAGCGCAATGAGGGCAAAGAGCGCGTTATCGTATTCGTTCACGGCGTGTATGGCAGTGCCGCCGGAACCTGGACTTGCGCGAGCACCGGTATGACATGGCCGAAACTTCTGCTCAATGACCCGACCTTTACAAATACCGACATATACGTCGCGCAATATCCTACGCATTTCGTCAACAATCTGATGTCTATTGACGATCAGGTAAGCAATCTGATGAACCGCTTTGAAGGAGATGGCGTGTTCAGCAAACATAACGAAGTCGTTTTCGTAGCCCACAGCCTGGGAGGACTTGTGGTGCAGCGGTTGCTCCTGACCCATCATGAACTGGCTGCAAAGGTCAGGTTCATTTATTTCCTCTCCACGCCGCAGGAAGGATCTCAGGTCGCCCGGCTGGGTCATATTCTGAACGGGGATCCGAATTTGCAGCAGATGTTTTCCGGAGACTCAAACACTTATCTGCAGAATATCGAAGCGGAATGGATGGGAGCGAATTTCGGAATTCCGCGCTATTGCACCATTGAGCGCAAGGCAACCAAGGGCCTGCTGGTCGTCGATAGGCAAAGCGGGACACGTAATTGCCAGAAAGTAGTTGCACTGGATGAGGATCACAGTGGGGTAGCCAAGCCCTGCAGTAAAAATGACGATTCTTACGTGGCTCTCCGAGTGGCGGAGGAGGCAAACCCGGTGCTTCACAGAGAGACCGCTAACCGGGAATGGCGCTCGTATCAGCCGGTGGACTGCAATCGTACGAATTCCGGCGTTCTCGACGCATCGGTCAGTCTCGATCCGAATTTAGATGAGAAAGTGATCGGCTCGGCGTCGGCATATTACGAAAAGTCCGACCACACGAAGGGCGAAACCGGCCCGACGGTGATTAGTCAGCAGGGTAATACAGCGAAGGTCCAATATGGATTTAACGGGGAGGATGCTGGCTTTAATTGTCGCGGCGGGCACACGACGATCGTTGTAAGTTTTCCGATTGAGCGCAAGGTGCCGGTACAATAGCGGCCTCCCGACCGAAATAGGAGTGTGAGGTGAGCAACCCTTAAACGGGCCCAGGCAGGTGTTTTGAAGAATTTGGTCAAGCGTTGACTGGCCTTTCAGAGGGGCACTAACAACGATGGTTCCGAACTGGTGGAAAACTTGGCCGATGACGACCTCGCCTGCAGACAATACGCACGGTTGCTGGGGTGATGGTGAAGCAACAGTTCATCCGGTGAAGTGCCGCGCGGGGCATCCAAAAGAGAACGAGATCTGTGACCGAAATCGAAAAAGAAGACACACGTTTCAATTAGAACGTTCGCAAACCACTTTCTGGCATAAAACCTCGCCGCGGCTGCAACAGCGGCCACGGCGAGAATATGTGCTATCTGACCTTGAGCTGAAAGCTACGCGAGTGTGCAAGTGTGCCTGACTGTGATTGCACCGTGATGGTATAAGAACCAGAAGGCGTAGGAACTTTTCCGCGCGCTCCGGGGTCTGACCCACATCCAGTTAAGGACAAAGCCAGCATTGCGCATGCTGCAAAGGCGCCTGCCTTTCGCTTGGCTCCTGACAGCAGAACTAGTCCAAGCAGGGCCGCCGGGAAGATGCCGAATTGCAGCGCAGCCGCAGCACGCTCCGGCCCTCTCGCAGGCTGAGGACCATTGCTGGGCCCGTGAGTGCCGCCAGGGAAGGAGGCGACTCCTCCTCCGGTCGTGGTGATCACAAGCCGAGCGTTGAGCGGATTTCTCCCATCAAAGCTCGCGTGATCGGGAGTGATGCTGCAGGTAGCGCCTAGCGGCGCCCCGAGGCAGATACTTGTCACAGGGCCTGTCAGCCCATTGGTTGGAGTAAGAGTGATTCTCGTGGTGAAGTTCTGACCAGCAGAGATCGTCGTCGCGGAGTTCTGGAGGTTCAGAGTGAAATTCTTGCCGTCGACTGGAACGGCATTGATGATTTGTGTGATGACCTGAGAAATGCCATCGAAAGCTCCTGGCAGAGACCCCGCCTGGAAACTCGCACTGATTTGGTGCTGGCCAGCCGACAAACTCTTTGTCACCAGACTCGCAACAGAGTTTGCAACCGGAACGGACGCAAGCACCCTTCCACCATCGTTGAACGTCACTAATCCTGCGTTTGCCGGCCCGCCTACAGCCGGATTCACCGCGGCCAGGAAGGTGACCGCTGATCCGAGTACTTGTGGATTTGCGGAGCTCGTCAACACTACCGCCGCGTGCGAATCCACTACCTCTTCCCTCAGGTTCGCAACCGAGGCTGCAAAATTAGTGTTTCCACCGAAAGTTGCAGCGAAGTTGTGAGTTCCCGCAGAAAGGTTGGCGATTGGAAAATTCAGCCTTCCGGCCAGATCCACCTGTGAAGTAGCAAGTTGTTGGGCATTGTCAAAGAGCGCGACTACGCCCGAAGGTACTCCGGTGGCAGCCGTCACATTTGCTTTAAGAACGATGCTGGACGCATTCGTGGTTGGGTTCATCGAAGACGTCAACGCGGTCATAGTCGAGACTTTGTTGACGACCTGGGGCTGGACGTTCGATTGGCTGGCGGAGAAATTAGCGTCACCGCTGTAACTGGCAACCAGGCCATGGGACCCCGTCGCAAGAGAATTGATGCTAATTGTCGCTATCCCGCCGACAACCGTACCCGTGCCCAGCGAAGTAGCGCCATCGGCAAATGTCATCACCCCAGTCGGAGATCCGCTGCCTCCGCCCGCTGCTGCAACCTTTGCGGTCACAACTACGGCCTGGCCAAAAGTGCTCGGGTTGGGTGACGTAGAGATCGTTGCAGCCGTGCTGCTTTTCCCGACGTTTTGCGAGACGCCACTCGTACCCGAAGCCGTGGAGGGGTTAAAGTTTCCATCGCCGCCATAGGCAGCGGTGATGCTGTGAAACCCTGTTCCTAAGGTACCGATCAAAAGACTGGCCTTGCTATTGGTCAGCGCTGTTGAGCCAAGCGGGATAGCACCATCGATGAAAGTAACGGTTCCGCTTGGGACGCCCCCTGCCGCTCCAGTCACGATTGCGGTTAGTTGGACGGGCTGGCCGAATGTGCTCGGGTTCGGCACACCGGTAAGTGAGGTAGCCGAGTCCGCCTTGTTTACAATCTGTGTGAGCGCCAACGATGTTCCACTTCCGAAGTTCTGGTCTCCCGAATACGCGGCCGTAACCGAGTGCGAGCCCGCGCCAAGAATGATGTTTTCGAACGAAGCGCTTCCCTGACTATTTAATGACGCAGACCCAATCGGCACACCGCTCTCCGTCAATGTCACTGATCCGGTGGGGATTCCACTTCCGCCAGAAGCTGACACGGAAACAGAAAATGCGAGCCCTTGCCCAAACACGCTTGGGTTGATTGCACTCGATAGCGTAACTGCGGCGTTGCTCTTGTTCACCGTTTGGCTAAGAGGTGAAGACGTGGCGGCGCCGTAGTTCGAATCACCTGAATACTGGGCGAAGAGAGTATGGCTGCCAAGTGATAATAAGGATGTGCTTAGAACAAGTTTTCCATTGCCATCCAGCGTGCCACTCAAAATAATGCTGGAGCCATCGAGCAGGTTGATGCCGCCAGTTGGGATGATTCCAGGACCGCTGGCGGTGACAGTTATCGTGAAGCTGACTGGCTGTCCGAACACAGTTGGAGTTCCCGAACTCGCAAGGCTTACCGTCGCAGTCGCTAGATTTACCTTTTGCGACAAAGTCGCGGATGAGCCTCCAACCAGTATCGAGCTCCCGCTAAACACAGCTGTCAGCGGATGATTTCCTGCAGAGATGAACGAAGCGTTGAGCGTGCTTAGGCCGGAAGGACTGACTGGCGACGTTCCCAATGTATTGGCGCCATCCGCGAAAATAACAGAGCCTGAAATGGCAGATGGGAATGAAGGATGAACGGTCGCGCTGAGAGTCACAGGTTGCCCGACGTTTGCAGGATTTGCAGAAGATGCTAGAGAGAGTGTGTTGGCGCCCTGGTTCACGAATACCGACATTTCGTTACCCGTGGGCAGTGTGGCTGCCAGATCAAGTGCAACAGTATTCGAGAGCGAGGCGGACAGAAGCCCTGCAGCCCCGAACGGTAGGGCGAGGAGAGAAGGGGCAGAAAAAGAACCATTGCCTTGATTGTGGAAGACCATTAACGCCGGCGTGGTCGTGGATGTGGACGCGTCGACAATATCCAGGCTTCCGTCACCATTCAGGTCCGACAATATTATTTCGCCCGGGTTGCGGTCGCCCTCCACGCGGCTCGGGACAGAAAAAGTCGCGTTGCTCTGTTGAAGCAAGACTGAGATTTCGCCAGGAATGGTAATAGGAGGCGGTGGTGGAGGACCATCTTGCGGCAAGCAGATTCGTGGGGTGCAAATCGGTCCGCCCCCACCCCCTCCGCCAATGACTCCGCCACTATTCGAAAAAACAATATCAGCTAAACCGTCATTATTCAGGTCTCCCACAGAAATGCCTGCTGGTGTGCCGGTGAATTGCCTAACCGGCGTCGGTGCCTGAAACGTGCCGTCGCCATTTCCTGGCGCTAAAAAAACGTTGCCAGCAGTGTTTCCGGCGGAATCAACACTTAGCTCGGTTCCCACCAGGTCGACGCGCCCATCGCCATTGATGTCCGCGATTGCGAAATTCGCGATGTTTGCCACCGGATCGACAACAGCCGTTTCGCTCAAACCTCCTGCGCCATTGTTGGTAAAAATGGCGATACCCAAGTCGGTCGCAATCGCCAAATCTGGTTTATGATCCCCGTTGAAATCGCCCGTAACGATTTGTCCAATAGAGGAATGGCCAATATTAGGAATCGGGACTGAAACCGGCGCTTGGAAGGTACTATTCCCGTTCCCGAACAGGACCTGGACAGCCTGAGAACTGCCGAGTGAAACAGCAAGGTCCTGATGGCCGTCCCCGTTGAAGTCGCCGCTTACCACTGAGATCGGATTGGTGCCAACGACGATGCTAAGCGCGTTTCCAAATGTTCCGTCGCCGTTTCCCAGGAACAGACTGAGGGTCGCAGAACCCGCATTGGTGACAACGACGTCGGCTTTCCCATCCTCATTGAAGTCGGCTCTTGCGATGCCGAGAGGTTGAAGCTGTGTGCTGTAGGTGACTGCTGGGCTGTAGTTTTGGGCAAGGGCTGCGCTTAAAGAGAGAATCGCGCACAACACAATTGACAAAGCCGTCCATCCGCGGTTCATATACCTTCCTTACTGTTTCGTCGGAGAAAGTGAATGGTGGCGCCATGGGCGGTGGGCGGTCCTGCGATAGATCTTCCGTGTCGGGCGGTAGCCACAATCAAAGCGTCTAACTCATGCTGTTGGGAGCGATCCGCCCGAATCGCTCCCTCTGCCAGCCGGCGCAACCGTTCACCTGCCCGCCGCGTGAAGCGGAACAGGGCCAGGCGACCCACGGGCCTTGACGCTGGCAAACTTGAAAGGTCAGTCAACAGGCACAACAGCTGTCATGTTCTTGATCGATTGAGCCGCCCGAGGATTGACTCCGCCCACAACATACAAACCGGAGCGTGGTGGTTCCTCCCGGGGAGGCTCTTGCGATTGGTCGAGGGGTTCTCGACTGAGCACCTCACGCATGATGGAATCCATGCGCTTGAACCCATTTTCGAAGACTTTCAAGACATGGTCGTTGCGGGTCTGTTTGCCATAAAAGGCAACCACTCCGAGGACGTTCCGTACCTCGTGGTTCATCTCACGAATGATTTTCAGGTTTTCATCGGCGGCGAAAAGTCTCTGTGCGTCATGCTCTTCGCGTTGTAGGTGAGCAAACGCGATCACAGCTCCCGTAAGTGCGTTCGCAACGAACAACACGGTCAGAGGGGACAATCCGCTACGTAGGAGCGCCACATCGAAGACAGTTCCAAACGACACCGTTATTGAAAGAAGCGTGATGAACAGAATTATTTGAACGAGCGTTTTCTTGGTCATAGTGGTCTAACGGCTTTCCGTTTTCTCCTCGCAAGATTTGTGTCTAACTGGTTCCGAAGCTTTAAGGCGTCCCCACCGTGGCTGACGAAGCTTCGGCTTGACTCTGATATGCTTCCCTTTCTTTCTTGCTTTCTCTTACGGGCAACAATTCCTTGTGACTCGGGGGAAAGACGAACAAGCGCACAAATTCCAAGCGGTCAACATTTATCCTCGGACCGATGATGTCCTGGCGGTGCTGCTTACAGAAGTCGGCAAAATCATCAGGCGATATCACTTCCTTTCTGAGCTTCCCGGTCTCCACGCTCCGTGTCTTCAGCCAACCTCGTTCAATCCATTGCTGGATCTTCCCGACACTGATGTGGAGCGCCTCGGCGAGTGCTCGCGTTGTAAACCACTCGCGACCCATTTGTGCGCTTCCACCCAGCCGGCGAAGCTTGGTGCGGACCGATCCGGTTGATCTGTTTAGGATTTTCGCGACATCATGCGGTGGATTAGTCACAACCAAATCCAGAAGGCGCTGTTGTTCAGAGGTTGTCCATGGGCGATGTTCCCGCCTAGTAGTTACGCCAAGACTGCGTGCGAAGCGTAGACACGCCTCTCGTGAGTTAGCTGTCAATCGCACTAAACTAGTCACGAGGTCGCTCAATTCCCTATATTGTGGCGGCCTCGCATCTCTCGATCGAATGCGATCGGTTTCCAAATACCTCTTCACTGCTTCGCGCGCTTCCCTCGACCAACGCGTCTGACCAAAGCTTTCAGGACTCACCACCGCACCTCGAGAGAGAGGGCAGGAGTAGATGGCAGCCCGGGGGAGAGCAGTGCTTGCTTGCCGCCAACTCATCCACTCCTGTTTCCTTCTCTACCTGTAGAACAATTGCCAAGGTCTGTTTGGATCAGCTCTCACAAAAACTTTTGTCACATTCCTGAGTTCTCGTGACAACGATGCACTGGGTGGCGTTCTGTCACGCGACTGCAGCGCCGGTGGTTGGTTGCGCATCACTACCAACAAAGGTGGTGAATGGATACAACGCGGTGACAACTGACGCTCGCTGAGTGAAGCTTCATCCTGCCCGTTACTCAAGTGCGGCCGCGGTGACACTGATGTGCGGCAAACAGTAAGAAAAGGTGAAGGACGGTTACGACGCGTTGACAAGCGTTCCGCCACGGATCGGGATAATGGCGCCATCAGTTTCTACAAGATCCTCCCCGGTTCTTTCGCAAGGAGTTCTCTTTATGTGCGTTCAAGACAGACCGGTTTGGTGGGATAAAGAAACTGATAGAGAAGGGCGTCCAATTCGCCCAGACGTACGCGAGGCGGGACAGGAGATATGGAAGAATGCCTGCGGCCTGGCCAAGACGTTTTTGAGTGACGCGACGGATGCCGCTGAAATAATGGAAGAGTGCGTGGCGCGAGTCTCCCAATCCTTGGACTCTCGCAACGAGGTACCGTACAGTCAGAACACGATCGCTCTACTGTGGGTCTCGTTTCGTAACTCTGTGCTCAATCGGGCCGCAAAACGCAGACGGGAAGAGCCGATTGCGGATTCGGAAATGCCCGAACCAGTCGCTGTTCGCGGATCCCTCGAGGCTATCGAGAGTCAGATCGATTTAGAAAAGCTGGTCCGTCGCCTGAGCGCGCGTAGCCGGACAGTCTTGATCCTTCGGTACGCCGGATATGATTGGAAGGAAATTGCGGCCCTGCTACGAATCACAGTCCCCGCGGCAAAGAACAATTTCAGGCGTGAACTGAGAGAGGCACAAATGCACCTCGCCAGAAGGCGCGCCCCCCACTTACGCGACGACTATCGTCGCCGGTGAGGATGTCAGCTCAATTCCGCAGGTGGGTGAGAGGTTTCTGGTTCTGGCGTTGAGCTCTCGAGTTCACTGCTCGTACCTTCAGAGTCATCGCGCGAATCTCTACGCTTATAGCCACGCTCTCGTACGTGCAGCAACTCAGTGTGGCTGGGCGGGAATACGAACGTCCTGACGAATTCGAGGCGATCGGGGCTTAGTCGTCGCCCAATTATTTCCGCCCGATGTTTCTTACAGAACTGTGCGAATTCATCAGCATCAATGATGCGCTTCCTGAGGCCACCCGTTTCAACCAGCCGTGATCCCAACCAACCGAGGTCGAGCCATTTCTGAACCTCTCTGGCACTGATGTGCAGAGCCTGAGCCAGGGTAAATGCGGTAAACCACTCGCGTCCCATTTGCGCATTTGCGCCGAGCCGGCGAAGCATTCGATAGACAGATCCGCGGGTCCGGTTGAGGAGCTTCGCTACCTCATGTGGAGGATTCAGCGCAATCAGATCGAGGAGTCGCTGCTGTTCAACTCTGGTCCATTCGTTATGCGCTTTCTTCTCGCATATCCCAAGTTGACGAACAAAACGAAAGCATACCTCTCGCGGATGTCCGGTCAACGTCGCAATGCTGGTTACCAAATCTCTAACGGTAGGTTTCGCCGCAGATACCTCACTGGCCTCTTGATCGCACCGGATGTAGTTGGTGACCAGGGCTCTGGCTTCCTTGGGCCAGCAGTATTTTTTCCGTTTTTGGTTCTCTTGCGCCGCCATACATGCCATAGACGGAACAAAGCCCGTCGGTCGGTAAAATGAAACTCTTGATCCCGAATTGTCTTGCTACTCATATATGGCAATGAAACGAAACTTTGTCGCAGCTAAGGTGTTTTTTTTGGCGCAGGAAGGCTCTGCGGGCTGATCCTGAAAGGAATCACGTCCGGCGATTAATGGCGAACAGCCCGGCGGCGTTTTCTGTTAAACGCTTTCGAAAGATACGTTAGTAGCGATGGATGTATTTGCAAGGAGCTAGGTCTTTCGACGTTTTGCATTCTCACGAAGTGTTTTGAGGTCCTTTGAACAAGGTGAACAACTTCCGAGATGCAGCAAGATTGATTCCTCCACGCGGCGTGCCCCGGCAGGAGCGGTTGCCAAGTCTTCCAGGATTGAAGGGGTTGGGCAGCCCTCGCGATTCGGGTTGGGATTGTCCTGTTCGTTTACACGTGCAAGAGCGGCAATCAAATCCTTCTCTGTTATTTTTCTAGACGGCATCTGGTTCTCTGGCGGCCTCGCCTTTTTATGGATTAAGAGCCTCAATTCCCACCGAGCACTGAGACCGCGGATGGTGACGACTCGGAAGTTGCTGCTTGTGTATGCCGGAAAAGATCTCACAATTTCCCATTTTTTATGCATGCAGGAAACATTCGCTCCACTGCCTCGTAAGCATGAGGAATCTCTTATGCCGAATTGGGACACACGAATACTTTTTTCACGCTTCCAATTGACTCCGACATCATTGCGAGGTTTTACTTTTTAGGTAGACCGTATGGGCCGGACTTATCGTGCATGACGAATCGACCTCGATCTAAGCCAAGAACTCACTGAAAAGAGCGAGCCCCTTGCGTGGTTTGTCGTCGAGCTCGGCTCAGTTTGCGGTAGATCGTTTTATGGGCTGTTCTTCAAGTATTCCTCCCTGGTGGGACCGCGAAGTCGATGAGCATGGCAAGCCGATTCGCACGGACGTTCGTGAAGCGGCCCAAAGGGTTTGGCAGCAAGTTCAAGGGGAGGTGGAAAGGATACTGGGAGACGCCGCCGATGCTCCCGAACTTCTTGAGAACGCCGTCAGGGCGGTCTCAACGTATCTCGGCAGACAAAATGCCGAGCCTCACGATCCGAGCGGACTTTTGATTGTTGCGGTCCATCGATTGGCGCGCCGCTTAGCACGCCATAGGGGCCGGGTTCAAGCAATTGGTGGCAGCAGCGAGCTATCCGAGCGTCTGCGCGCCCCCGACTGGACGGCGCAGGCCGATCGGAGCATCTTTCTCAAGGAACTCACCAATCACTTGAGCCCGGAAAATCAAGGCATATTACGTCTCCGGATGGATGATTTTGAATGGGATGAGATTGCCAGAATGCGTAGAGTCTCTCCCCGAACACTACGATCGAACTTCTGGAGAGATGTTCGGCGCGCCCACCTCAAGTTGCTTGGAAAGCCAACTCCCAGTGCTGGCAACGATAAGATGTGATGGTAATGAAAACGATGAATTTTAATCGTCGGGACGCGGAGAAGGAATTGATGCAGGCGCTCTCCGCTAGTACTTCAGGAAACCGCCCCGCCGAGATCTGCCCGACACCTAAACTGCTCCGGTCTTTTTTCGACGGTGCTGTAGCGGAAGAACGGGTCCATACCCAAATTCTTTCTCACTTGAGTGAGTGCGCAATCTGTCGCCACGTGATGATTGACCTTCGCAAGCGGCGGCTCCGTCTGAGGTGGGCAGCTCGTCTGGTAGCCGCGGTCATTCTTATTGCAGCTGTCGTTTGGACTTGGCCGAAGCATAATGGCCCCGTTAACAACGGGCAACAGGTTGCGGTGGTCGATTTTGGCGGGTCCGCCGTAACACGTGGAGTCGAAGACTTGCCGATAACGGTATCCCACCTCACGAAGCGTTTCCGAATTGTTCTTTCCGCGGAAAACGCAGCTGGATCGTACGAAGTCAAGCTGGTAGCACCTCAGGCGAAGGACTCCCCAATTCTGGCAACGACGGGTACCACACGAGTCGTTGATGCAAGGGAAGAGTTAAATCTCAGTCTTGATCTCGAAGCAGTACCACCCGGCCCCTATCTGCTGGCCATTCGGCATGGGAAGTCAGACTGGGTTTATCGGACGCTGCTCATCGAATCGCGATAGCGTGGTCCGAGGCCCGCGAACCCCTGGTAATCAGAGCTGGAATCCCGTACCCCAAGCGAATACACGTGCCGCCGAGGTGCCGGATTGAAGACCGTCATCGAGGTCCAAAAGACAGTGTCGAAGACCCTTCGCCAACCATTACGAAGCCTGCCCAGTGAAAGGGTGAATTGTTTTTATTCTGAGCGATAAAGTCCCGCTTGGCGCGAGCGAGAGCCGTGGCTTTATCATCGCCCTGAGCAAGATGGGTGTAAAAATATTCCATTAGCATAGTTGTGGAGTGGTCCTCGACGTTCCACAAGCTCACGACTACCGCCTTGGCGCCGCCTATCAGGAATGCTTCTCCCAGACTTACAACGCCGGCGTCTCCCGTCGTGCCGGTTTCACATGCCGACAAGGTCACCAGGTCTGCATTCAGATGCAAGTGCATGATCTCCCGTACTTGAAGTAGGCCGTCGTCAGTTGCCGAAGGATCAACCCCCAAGATCAGAGACGAGCGTTCAGGATATTCGGAATCCGGCATAGCATGAACCGCGAGATGGATCGCGCTAAATTCGGAGAGAGGCTGGGACTTGAACGCGGTTTCGGTCGCCTCTCGACCCAGCAATACTGTGGACCGGCCGCCGACTGCTCTGGTAATGGAAAGCACTTCCTCTCGGCTCTCGGGCAGGTCAACCATTTGAGATGCCAGCACTTTCTCCAGTCCTCTCAGAATCATCGACGGTAGAGGCAGCTTCCGCAACTTGCTTACAGCCACTGCGCGAGTGTAATCAACATCGCCCATGGCCAGAACAGCACGTTGTGCTCTTGGACGGCCCCCGGCGTTGCGCTGAGACCAAATGGTACTTCCGGAAGGCACGTATGTGACGACGTCAGACTGAATAAGGTAATTCCCTTTTCGATCCCGCAAAGCCTCAAACGGCAACTGACCCAGAGGACCGTCTGATGCGATGATCAATCGAGACTTCTGGAAGCGAAGTATTGGCTGCAGCAATATTCGGTAGAGCTCATGGGCGACGGCGAGTCTTGGGGCTTTGATCTCACCTTCGTACTCCTTAAGGAGTTGCGTGATGTGGTTCTCGCCTGCGGGCAGTGTAACGATCCGTGCCAATTGTTTCGTTAAGACAATACAGAACGCATGCGGTTCATCAAGAACGTACTCAATGAATTCCTCGTCGTTCCGAAGCGCAGTCTGAATTTGCTCCAACGAAGCAGATGTAGTGAGCAATTGGGAGTGGTCAATTTCATTCTGTTCATACGCCAGATTCCGTTCCAGCTGCGATAGCTTATCCAGAAGGGACGATCTCGTATTTTGATTTTCAGTTCGAAGAAGGGTGAGCTGAAGTTTCGTAATCTCCGATTCCAAAAGTGCGCCAGAACCGGACGGGCGATCATTTTTGTCGCGCAAATAGATCCCGGCTTCCGAGTCGCGGCTGCGTATGCGCTCAATCAAACCCACGGCACGCGCAACATTGCCCTCTTGTTTGACGAGCTTGAAATGCTGGAGGTAGGTCTCTCTGGTCAAATCAACCATTGCTCGGATTGCAATTGGGCTATGGGCGTTAATGAGAATTCCGTCCATCACATCTTCCGCCGCGCCAAACAACGTATCGGCTTCACTCACCCTTTTCTCAGCAGCCCTCACCTCCGCCAGTCCGGTCAGGTTCCTTGGCAGGTAGTACGTATCGCCTAACCTGCGGCTTGCCTGCAGACTGACAGTCAGCGCCGCGCCAGCCGATTTCAAATCGCCTTCATTGCGGTAAAGAGCCGCTGCATCCGACATCGCTTGAGCCAAATTGCGGTAAAATCCCGCTTCGGCGGCGATGCGCGCAGCATCCTTAAAGTACGTCTTGGCCTCTTCGGTCGCCCCCGTTTTCACGTCGACCCGGCCAAGCAAGACCAATGCTTGTGACTCTTCATCGCGCCGCCTCTCGGCGCGGGCTGTCGCCAACGCCTTCTTTAGGAGTTGCCGTGCATCAGCGGATCGGCCAACGCCGCTTAAGGCTGTGGCACGGCCCGCATAGGCCATGAAAGGGAAACCTGCACCCGGAGTGCCTTCTGCGATTGAGATGGCGTGCTGGAAAAACCACAGACTCTCCTTGAAGCGATGAACCTCGTTGTAGCCGTTCCCGAGCATTGACAACAGTCTGACTTGCTCCGCAGAGTCGCCAGATGCGAGCGCAAAGAGAAGAGCCCTGCCTACCAGACTTACGGCCGCACCTGTGTCTCCTTCAAGAAAGGCTATAATGCCCAACTCTCCGCGGGCTCTTGACGCCCACCGACGTTCGCCCGAAGCATCGGCAATTTGAAGTGCTTCCTGCCAACTTCTCTTCGATGCGACGATATCAAGGTCCAGATCAACATAGCCTTTTAAGACAAGGCACCAAAGATGCAATTTCTTGTCGGATTGGACGATAGGATCTTTCAATTGGTCCGCTAGAGACTGGGAAACGTCCTCCCATCGACGCGAGTTACCTTGAGCGCGTATGCGACCGATTCGCGCATGGATTTCTTTGTGTGAATCGCCTTCAGCCTTGAAAAACCATTCGGCCTTTTCGTACAGGGGACCGGCGGCATTCCAGTTTCCCAACCAAGACAGGCGGTCAGCTTCCAGCAGGACCGGGCTCACTGCTTTGGAGTCGAGGCAATGACTCAAATACAAGAGGATAAGTGCAGTGGAGACTATTTTGTTGCCGGGCCGGAACGCGCGCAGCAAAGCGAGGTGAGGGAGTCGCGTGAGCGGCCGAAAGATGCGGGATAACACAGACACTTGCAAATCCGTACTGACGCGAGGGGTACTCGCCGGGGTTATCCAAATGGCAATAGTGTCACATGCTGGCGGATTTTGATCGGAGGAAGACGGACGACGTGGATTGATTCAAAAGCACGGTTCCAGCCTGTCTCATTGGGCTAAGGCCGGCATGGCCTGCTGGCCATTTCAGTTGCTTCAACCGCGCGTGCGCTGTTCCACTGTTTATTTCTTCGAGTGTGATGTTTTCTGCAGTAACTAACCTTTACCATTTACCTCTGGCCGTGCCCCACCTGGGGCGCGGCCCTGCTTTTAGTAATCGAGCTTTCTTAGAGGTCTTTCAACAAAGTCGACACAAGCAGCTCCCATTATGGTCATGCTGAACTGTTACGAGCAAGAAACTGCGACTGTAGGGATTACCAGATTTTTCTTCCCAGGACCGGCAAGGAAAACATGGCCACAAATTTATTTTAAGTTGCTTCTACGCGTGAGTCCGAGTTCTGCCGGAATGTGTTCTTTCCGAATCACAAACAAAACTGGCTTCATCTTCAACGGATTGATGGTGTTAGGAGGCACAGGTATTTCGGCGAGAACGCATTCCGGCAGAACTCGGACTCACGCGTAGAAGAGACGACCTTCGCAGACACCTGCAGGCCTTGACTTGAACCACGAGGGGTCACAGAATGTTTTTGTTGGTCTGCTCGAATTTGCTTAAGGAGCAAACCAACTTGAATAAACTCGAAGCTTTTCTTATCCGCTTGGCCTCCCTGATCTCGATTGTCCTCCTTCTTGCTTATGCTCTTTGGACTGAATATCGCCATTTGTTCTGATGATCTCGAGAATCAATGAAAGTCGTGCGATGAGACGCCAGCCGCACTGACCGTCAGTGGAGTTATCCTCTCGGCCCTCAAATGCACGACTCCGTCCTGGTTCTGTACTCGCCCTTCAACTTTAATGAAGCGCTCATGAAGCACAACCATTGGGTCACCGCTGTAGACGTCGGGCATCACGATAACGTTGGCGTGACCGGTTTCATCCTCGAGAGTGATAAAGATCAGGCCGTTGGCCGTCCCCGGACGTTGGCGGGTAATGACGGCACCTGCGGCCACGGCGCGGTTGTTGTGCGAAACCTTCTTGAGTTCGCTCGCAGAAACAATTCCCATCTCTCGCAACTGCTGCCGCCGATACGCCATCGGATGAGGGCCCACTGTCAGACCGGTTCCATGAAAATCAGCGATAAGCCGTTCTTCAATTTCCATTGGCTTCAGCGGCGATGCGTCGTCCTGTTCGACGGTGCCCTCAAGCATTGGTGGCACACGGGAGCCATATTTCTGAATCTGCCATAGCGCGTCACGACGATGGGCTTTGCTCGCAACAGAATCACCCGAAATTGTGTTTAATGCTCCAATTGTGGCTAACATTCGTAGATCCGACTTGCTCAAGTGCGGCACCCGCACGGCCAGATCCGAAATAGAAGCAAAAGGTCGTTCCTTACGTCTCATCACGACAGCTTGTCCGGTGCTTTCCCGCAACCCGCGAACATAGCGCAATCCCAGGCGCAGGACGATACTTCCCTCTTGGTGCTCAAGGGTACATTTCCATTCCGAATGGCCGATATGGACAGGTCTAACCTTCAGTCCGTGCCGCTGTGCATCTTTGACGAGCGTAGCGGCTGAATAAAAGCCCATTGGCTGGCAGTTCAACAATGCGCAGGTGAATGCTGCAAGGTAACGAACTTTCAAGAAGGCGCTTGCATAGGCCAGAAGAGCAAAGCTGGCGGAGTGGCTCTCCGGAAATCCGTATAAAGCAAATGACGAAATAAATTGCACGATCTTGTCCTGGGCATCGTGTGGAATGCCGTTTCGAGTCATGCCGGCGCGCAGCTTGACCTCAATTTCCTTCATCCGCTGTTCAGACCGCTTATGGCTGAGCGCCCGACGTAGTTGCTCGGCTTCCCCGCCTGTGAAGCCTGCGGCGACCATGGCCATTCTCAACAATTGTTCCTGAAAGAGCGGCACTCCCAGAGTTCTTTCGAGCACCGGCTCTAATGATGGATGGGGATACGTCACGGGCTCTTTGCCCATCCGCCGCTTCAGATATGGATTTGTCATTTGCCCGACAATTGGGCCTGGGCGAATCAGCGCAACCTGTGTAACCAGGTCGTAAAACTTTCGAGGGTTGTTTTTTGGCAACGAGGCCATCTGGGCCCGCGATTCGATCTGAAACATTCCAACCGTGTCGGCTTTACGAATGGCGTCGTAGATATCAGGCTGATCAGGCGGCAAATGAGCCAGATCAACCTCTTCACCATATTCCGTGCGTATCAGGTCAATCGACTCTCGAAGTGCAGCCATCATTCCTAAACCCAAAAGATCAACTTTCACGATGCCCAAGTCCGCGCAATCGTCCTTGTCCCATTGCACGACCACGCGATTCTGCATAGACGCGGGTTCCAACGGTACGATGGAGTCCAGAGAGCCTTGGCAGATGACCATCCCGCCTGAATGTTGTCCTAAGTGGCGGGGAAGATCGATCACACGCTTGCATAAACCCAGGAAGCAATTGATTCGGGAATTGTTAAGATCAAAACCAGCTTTACGAAAATATTCCTCAAAAGTGTCCTCCGGTCCCCGCCATTCCCAGGATCCTGCTGTCGCGGCGAGGCGTGACAAAGAGTCGGGTTCAAAACCCAACACCTTTCCCATCTCTCGGGCCGCCAATTTGGAACGGTACGTAATGACATTGGCTGTCATCGCGGCGCCACGCTCACCGTAGCGTTGATACACGTATTGAATCACTCGCTCACGTTCATCTCCGCTTGGGAGATCAAGGTCGATATCGGGCCATTCCCCGCGTTCTTCTGAGAGGAAGCGTTCGAAAAGCAAATCCATCGCAATGGGATCGACCGCGGTAATGCCCAGCGAATAACAGACAGCACTATTAGCAGCAGAACCTCTTCCCTGCACCAGAATTTGGTTTTCCCGGCAAAACTCGATTAGGTCCCAGACAATAAGAAAATAACCTGCCAGATTCAGCTTCTCGATGAGTCTCAGCTCGCGTTCCAACTGGCGTCGCACGCGATCGGTAACCGGTCGGTAGCGTCCGTGCGCTCCCCTCGCCACCTGGGCACGAAGGAATGTGATCTGTGTCTCTCCGCTGGGCACCGGATATTTGGGAAACTCGTAGCCTAGATTTTCTAGCGTAAACTCGAGACGGGCAGAGAGCTCGGAGGTATTGGCGATTGCCTCCGGCAGATCCCGAAAGATCTCAATCATCTCTTGGCCGGTACGAACGTGGCGCTCACCATTTAATTGAAGTCTCTGGCCACATTCATCAAGGGTGCATTTCTGCTTCACGCAGGTAAGCGCATCAAGCACATAGCGATCATCCGGAGTTGCATATAGAACGCCATTTGTTGCCAGCAAAGGCAAATCGAGTTCGCGAGCGAGATCGATGGCCGCGTGATTTCTGTGCTCCTGCTCCGGGCGAAAATGGCGCTGGAGCTCTACGTACACATTGTTCCGGCCAAACATTCCCCGCAATTGTGCGAGTAGCCCGCGCGCTTGCTCCTTGCCGCCGATGCGCAATGCTGTTGCAAGTGGCCCATGCTCATCGCCTGCCAGGCAGACCAAGCCTTCGGCATGCTCTTCTAATTCAGCCAGCGTCGCTGCGGTCGGCTTGTTCTTGTCGACTCGCAGTTTGGTCCTCGTGATCAGGCGACAGAGATTTTGATATCCGGTGCGATTCGCGACCAGAAGCGGGTAGTAGGGGTTCTGCGAAGACGGCTTTTCACCTATCGATATCTCAGCGCCAACATGAGACTTGATCTTGTTGGATTTAGCAATCAGGTGGAACCTTGCCGAACCGTAGAAGCCATTCCGGTCAAGAAGAGCCATCGCCGGGAGCTGTCGTTCAGCGCAAGCGTAGGCGAGTGCTTCGGGAACGGATGCACCCTCCAGAAAACTAAATGCGCTTCGGGCGTGAAGTTCCACGTACTGCATTAGTCGTAGAGGCCCTCCACATACCAGGCGTTCTGGCGAAGATCGCGAAAAATCCTATACAAGCCAACTCCATGCGAAAGTTGTATTGCAATGTCCCACTCTTCGCGCCGCCAAGACTTGTCCTGCTTCCACCAGTTCCCGGAACTCGCCCATGGCCCAGTTACGCAGATGATTGGACATGTAATTTCAGCGAAGGAAATACGTGCCGGTTTACCGGCCTGGCAAAGCACACGAGCCACGAGGGGCGGGCGGAACATGCTCATCGTGATCGACCCGCTGTAACGGTTTTCGCACAGAACGCCTTTCGTGTCTCCGGTAACGAAAGGCGTCGTACGAAATTGGTCGGACTGGTGAGAATCGAGCACCTCCGGCGACCCGACCCGACCACGGCCGTGCTCATCCTCCTCACCGACCACCCCGCGAATGCGTGCGAGCGTGACTTCCAACTTTTCAGGTTCCGGGGCAAGCGATGCGAACAGCCCACCCTGAGTGATGCGTCTCTTGGCCGGCTGCGCTTCGATTGTCACTCTCTTTACCGGCGCACCTGGGCCGTGTTGTGCCAGATCGAGTTGCAGCAGCTTGAGCAACACCTTCGTATCCTGCATGGCGACCGGGAGCTTGAGCCTGCGCTCAAAGGTCGCGGATCTCGGTTGCGGCAGTTTTTTTCTCACATCACGGTCTTCATGAATTTCAAGTCCGAGAGTGAGGCGTAATTCATCGGTCGCGAGAGAGCGGGACACCAGACGGGCGGAGAGCTGTTCCAGCAGCCGGTTCAGAACAAATACCAGCGACTCCAGGTCATCGACCGAATCTTCAAATTCCAGGCTCTCCTCGAACTTGAGCGGCGAATCTACGGGCACAAGCGTTCGGTTTATCTCTCCGCGGGCGAGTCGTTGAATCTGAAGTCCCGTTTGCCCAAGCCGCTCGGTCAGCGGCACAGGTGGCAGCAATGCCAGATCGCGGCATTTGCGGATCCCCCAACTATCGAGGATCTCCATCTGTGCTTTGGATAACGGCAAGACATCAACCGGCAAATGGGCCAGCGAATCAGCTTCCTTGCCAGCAGGAAGAACCGTTGTGCCTATCAATCCTTTCGCTACGATCAGAGCAGTGTCTGGATTCGACGCGGCTGCGGCATTCACCTCCAGGCCGATGCGCGCTGCCTGCTCGGCGAGCATACGAAGGAGCTTTTGTGGTGGACCAAAGATTCGTTCGGTACCCCCAATGTCCAGCGTCACTATTCCTTGGGCCGTGGATTCAATACGCGGCGAGAATGCCGAAGTGCAGTCAAGCAGCGCATCCTGTGCTCTCTGTTCCTGCTGTGGGTCTCGCTTTCGCAGGATGATCCCGGGACACTGCGCTGCTTGCGCCTTGGTGATGCCGTTTTCTATCCCTGCGATCTGGGCCTGCGCATTGCATGCGAAGATACGCGGCAAGGAATCAGGGCCATCGAAGACTGCAATAGGGCGATTGCTCCATGCGAGTCGCTTCTGCTCGGGTTCGCAACGAATGGAAGCCTGAACGACAAAGTAGGGCACGAATACACAGGCAAAAAGCATTGGTTAGGCCCATTGCCGTTCTGCGGAGAAGATCCGGATAGACTGAGGCGATTTCTTCAATGATCGCCTGGCTGTGACCTCGAGTTCGAAATCAAGTCCCTCCGGCAGCCTGGCGTGCGCTGGAATCTCCGAGTTGGGCTGCGACCAGCGAATCTGTGCTCCCCATAGGTTGACGGTGAGAGTGGAACAGGTGCCGATGACCGCACAAGGCGTCAGCACAACCAACGGCGCCGAAAGTTTTTCAACCACCGCCCGGAAACGGAACCATGTGGATACAGGCACCCTGCGGACAAAGGACTCAGGAATGCCTCCGAGATCCAGCATTACCATTCCAAAACCGCTACTTCCCTGCAGCAGCAGGTCGGCGGATTTAAAGGCTTGCTCAAGAGCCTTTACGTCTCGTCCGCTGCACCGAATCCACAGTAAGCGGCGCAGGTCGACACCACTGGCTCGGGCCGACTTCGGGTCAAACGAATCGGTAGCGTCTACAAGCGCGCAGAATTGGTCTTTCGCTGCCTGTGCGAGCACCCTCGATTGCAAGCTCTTCCGTCCAGTTGAACACCAACGCGGTCCAACAATTTCGGTAATCTGACTGCAGGGAATGCCGCCCAGGACCGAATCAATGGCCGGAATTCCGGTCCTTACCGTCGGTTGCTGAGCGGGCAGGCGAGCGGTGAATGGAGCTGTGACACGGCCAGTCAGACGTTCTTCTACGTGAGCGCGGATTGAGGCGAGAGAGGGCATATAAAAAGGAGAGACAAGGCTTTCTCTTTTTGTTCACCTTTTACGCTAGCCCTTAATTTGCAGTCACGTCAACCATGCCAGATGAGGTTTAGAAGCTAAGCTGTTGAATACAAGATGAATATTTTTGTCGCCACGGCTGGCTTTTCCACAAGGACTGGGACGGGATGGCGGCGAATGATTCAATTTCTCGTCTCACCAACAAATCAGGCCTGCGGGCGCGTCTTCAGATAACTGCGATTTTGGCCCAGATATATTTACCCTTAAACAGCGCTGGCCCACACCAGATAAGACTTACCCCTGTACACGGAGAAACAAAACCACACAAACGCAAGACCGTACATCAAAAAGGAAGCGTAATTTAGGCCAATTGCTGCCAGGGTGCGTCGGAGGATCGGATCAACGCTCATAGTCCCGCCCAACGAAAGCAGGAAAAACACGCCCGCAAGGTCTGCCGCGATGAAAGCAAACCCGCGCGTTAGGCGCACTTTTCCTTGCGACCCTATCAAGGTGACGATTGCGATAAATACTACATACTCCAATATCGAGTAGCATGCTGTGAATATCCACCATTTGGCGAGTTGACCAGTTTGCTCCCAAGGAAGCTCCCAACGCGTTTGCGCCCACTTATACGGCTCATGAAAAAGCCGCATCAGCACGATTAGTATTATGCCTATGTACTTATAACTGAATGTTCTAGCTTGCATTGTCTCCATGGCGCTCCCGTCGAGATTAAGTGCCCAATTGTAATAATTCCGGGGCGGAAGCTCAACGTGTGAGACTGCAAGACCCGTTGGTACTGACAACGTCGAAGCTCGACAGTCCGAGTGGATCGACTGCATTCACGGGGTCGTTGCCAGTCAATCTTGTAGTCCTTGGCGACGGCACATCGTAAGCACCCGCACGCACTTCAACGGTAACGGTTCCATGAAGCTTACTGCCGTGCAACATCGGTGGCGGTGAAAGAGGAGCATCTGCCAAGTGTCACATCCATCCCGGTGGGGTCGTTGAATATTAGAGGATTGTTGAGACCGTAGACGTAAAGATTCAGCCGCCGAGGATCAAGAACCCGGTCGCCGTTGACCCAAATGGGATCAACGCTAGTAAATCTTCCCAAACTGTCGGAATAGTATGGTTGGCATCGTCCGTTGGATGCCTCGGAATCTTCCGCCCGCTTTAGAGGAACAATCTCGCGCACCTTGCCGTATATTGCTGGCATGCGAATGCGTGGCATGCTCGCCATCCTTCTTGTTTGGACACTCTCTTCGGCTGTATCGGGTTTTTGTTCTGACCTCGCTCTGATTCACGCAAAGATTTATCTGTCTCCCACTGGACCGCCAATCGAAAATGGCGCAATCCTTGTACATGCGGGCCGGATCTTTGCCGTTGGGCCAAACGCCACAATCAAAATTCCGCCCTACGCGACCGTCATTGACTGCAATGGCTTGGTGGTGACGGCTGGTTTCTGGAACAGCCATGTACATATCCTTACGCCGGGCCTGCTCCATGCGGAAAAACTCTCGTCCGACCAGATCACGATACAACTCCAGGAGATGCTCACACGCTGGGGCTTTACCACTGTATTTGACATCGGATCCGTACTTGAAAACACGAATCTCATTCGCCGTCGCATAGAAAGTGGCGAAGTGCGAGGGCCGCGGATCCTTACCGTTGGAGAGCCGTTCTGGGGTAAGGGCGGAACGCCCATTTACGTCAAAGGATTCCTCGAAGCTAATCACATCGTCATTCCCGAGGTCGAGTCAACCGCGCAGGCGACAGGGCGGGTGCGCCAAGAGATCCGTGACGGCGCAGACGGCATCAAGATCTTTGCAAATTCCATCGAGGCCGACGGCATTCTGACGATGCCTTTGGATCTGGCCAAAGCGATCGTGGCCGAGGCCCACCGCGCTGGCAAGCCTGTCTTCGCTCATGTTTCCAACGACCATGGCATCGAAGTCGCCGTCGAGAGCGGGGTCGATATCCTGGCCCACACGACTCCGATCGGTGAGCTTTGGAATCCCTCTTTCGCCAAGCGCCTTACCGCAGCGCACATGGCCCTCACTCCGACGCTGACACTGTGGGATTTCGAGGGCAAGCGAGGCAACGCCCCATCTGCAGAAATCGAGAAAGGGATGAGTAGAGCAGCACAGCAGCTGAAGGCTTTCTCTCAAGGAGGAGGGCAAGTGCTGTTCGGCACCGACGTGGGCTACATCGACATGTTTGGCACTTCGGAGGAATTCGCCTGGATGTCCCGCGCCGGAATGAATTTCCAGCAGATTCTGGCTTCCCTTACCACGAACCCAGCCACCCGCTTCCGATATTCAAGCCACTCTGGCCGTATAGCGAAAGGAATGGACGCTGATTTGGTAGTGCTGGATGGCGATCCCGCGAAAGATGTCACGGCCTTTTCTAAAGTCCACCAAGTGATCCGGGGCGGGCAGTTGATCTATCCAGTCCGGTAGTTCGACTGTAACGCGACTCTTTCCGGCATGCTGCTACGTGGTCCTGGGCTGGCATTGGCCTGGCTATTTGTCTGGGAGCATTTCATTTAAATTGTTATGTAAAGCAACGCAAGCGTCAACAGAACGGAGACGCCGCAATATGATGTCCGCTAACACTCAAATGTGCACGACCCGGCATGGAATGCTCGCTTATTTCATCGCGAGTGTTGTTGTGCTCGCTTTGGTGTCGAACACTTAAAGAGACATCAGACAAACTCGACACGGGGCGCGGAGGCTGGCGCTCAAGGTTCTCCTGCAGTTTATGGAACGCTCTCATGCAGAAAGCTCTTTGGCTATTGTTTTATTGAATTGGGCCCGGCATTGGTATCCTCACCACAACGACAGCATTGCTCACATCCAGCACAATCGATGCACCGCAATAGCGCCCCCTGCCGGCAATGGCCGCATTCAACTTTCTGCTCTGGATGTTCAGCAGCCGGCACGAACTTCTCGTCAGTAATTCTACGAAGGATGATTTGCTGACGCTTTTCTTGTTGATTCGCAATGCATTGCGGATTGCACAACCGGCGCGGCGCGATGGGTTCTCTTGTCATTAACATCCACAGTGTAACCGCCCCGAAAGGCGCAGAGGAGCGTTTCATCGACAACCAGACAAGCCAAGCCGACAACGACTCCTCACGCCGGTGACTCACACCAGAAACCTTATCGAGATCAGGTACTTGCATCCGGATAGAGAGAACTCTTAGCAGAAATTCTTCAAGACGGGGTGCCTTTCGGGGCTATCGGTGAGAGCTAAGCTGTTCTGCAAGCTCGTGCTCCTTTGCGGCTTGGTCTCTTTTGCCCATTTCATCCATCCGCCCGAGTACCAGCTTAAGTTCATGGAATAAATCACTTCAAGGCCAGGCGGGCCTGTTGTTGGCCTCGCCGTTATGACTGCGAACAGCGACAAATTGTCGACTTATGCATCTTGAAGTGTCCAGCATGAGGTGTTTGCGGAAAACATCCCCCGGACCGTGCCGACTTGTCCTACCGTTTGGCGGAAGCCAAATACTTGTCGAGGGCCTTCTTGTAAGCCGGATTGTCAGGCTTTAGGGCTAATGCCCGCCGCTCTGTCTCCGCTGCCTTGTCCGACCGTCCAGCTTCATAATAGGCCATCGCTAGCGTATCCAAGCAAGTAGGATTTTCACCACTGGCAGCAACAGCTTTTTGAGCGGTCACGACAGCCTCTTCCGGGTTACGAATCGTTTTATCTTTGGATGTTGCCAAAATGAACGCAAGATTATTCAGAGCGCTGAAATCATCTTGCCCACTGGCTTTGCGATACCATTTGACTGCCTCCGTTTCATTCCGCGGCACTCCTCGGCCATCTTGGTACATCGACCCAATGCCAAATTGGCCGGCAGCGAGCCCTTGATCTGCTGCCTTACGCATCCACTTTGCAGCTTCCGTTTCGTCTTTTGAAACACCTAGACCTTGTACATAGAGAGCTGCCAGATTGAATTGGGCGCGCGCATCTCCTGCTTCTGCCGAGCGGCTCAGCCAGTTCACCGCTTGGGAAATGTCTTGTTCTACACCTCGACCCATTAGATACATTTCTGCCAGTGAATACTCGCCAGCCGCGTCGCCCTTTTCGGCAGCCTTGCGAAACCACTTTACAGCTTCCTTCTCGTCTGTAGCTACACCGTCGCCACTGGCGTAAGCGATTCCCAGTTGTACTTCTGCCTTAGAGTCGCCCGATTGCGCACGCGCACGCAAAGCGTCAAGCTGCTGTGAGCTGCCTTGCATGCCAAGGGAACTTAACCAGAGTATCGCTGTCATTAGTGCAGATGTTTTCACAGTGCCATCCTGTCTCTATTTTCACAACTAAGCCAATCGCCCTCGTGAGCAACTCAAGAAACGGCCAACTCAAGTACATACGAAACCACATTCAGTGCAACAACGATGAACCATGCCTTTGAATGCTTCAACCCTGCTAAGGCTCCACAAATGACGCCAACTGCCATAATCAGAGCAAATTTGAGAATTCGATGTTCAGCGATTGGTGCCCACAAATGTCTAGCAGCGTAGGCGTGAGGCGAAGAAAAATATGCAACTGACACCCAGTTAATCAGCAGCGCAGCCGTGCTAATTACTCCAAGTAACAATCCAACGCTTCGTCTGGAAGTCATTGCTTATTTTCCTTGGGATCTTCCTGTTTTGGAAGATTTGGCACATCAACGCAGTTGGCATCCTGCCCACACGTATTAGTACCTCTTGCCAAGTCGAAGTGCGTTTGACCGCTCGAGAAAAGCAGGAGCGTGTTGTTCGCGATGGGCATCTGAGAATATAGCAACTGCGTATCACCATTTTCATAGGTCGCCGTAATTTGCATCGCTGGAAAATCGGACGCTGTCACAGAACCCCACAAATGGGAATTTGTATTAATAGTCATGATCATGTTCACCTTAATACCTGGCGTCAGAGCTTCCGGCGCAGGCGCTAATGGATTCTTGGAGTTTTGCGTATACTCGATAAGTGCAGTACCGTTCTCATATCGGTAGCCTGTGGCCTCCGCCGTCTTTTTGGCCGTCTTTACCTCGGGCTTACCCTCTGCGTGGTATTTGACCGTTGGTTGGATCTTCTCCTCTACTGGCTTCACCACCGGATTTTGGGACCTTCGAGGATCCGTTTCAACAGTGAAACGAGCAACCGTTTTCGGCCCACCGCTATATGTTCCAAACATCACAGTCTTATCATATGGAATCCACGTATACACAATGATTTCAATCTTTTCCTTGCCGTCCGGATCGATGAATCGCAGTGGATTGTTACCTACATAAGCGTAACGGTTCCAGGTTTGGGGATCAATTGAATATCCACTGCTCTGCTTCGGATCGACACTTGTAAACCTGGCCATAGCGTTCGAATAATACCGTGCCCCAAAATAGTCGAGGCCGGATTCGGTGTCCCGTTCTTTGCCGGTGAACTTATAGTGATTCGAGTCACTGACAACGAACTGCAGTTCGCCACCCCACGGATAATAATCTGAGTCACTCTTAACATTTCCCTGAGCGTCGGTGATGATGCCAGTTGTTTTGAGGTGATCAGAGAAATAATAAGAAACAGCACCGCCAGGATAATCTCGCCGCGCTATGCGCCTTCCGGAAAAGAAGACATATTCGGATTTGAGATTTCCGCTAAGATCCGATTCGGCCACGATGCCCGGCAGCATATACCAGTAAAGCGTTCCGCTAGTGTTGGTTGATTTCTTCAGCCGATTCCCTTCTGCATCGTAAACATAGGCCGTTGTGGTTCCACCTTGGGTTACGCTTGCGATTCTGTTTTCCGCGTCATATAGAACACTGATCCCGTCGGTCGAATCGGACAACATATTGCCGGCGGCGTCGTATCGGTAGTCAGGCGCGACCACGTGGATACGATTCTGCGCGTCGGCAGTGGCATTTAGGTATTCGGCCGAGCACTTAGTCACATTTTTATGCAGCAGGTTACCCCAAGCATCATAGTCGTAGCTGTTGCCCCAGAATTTGGTTTTGCCGTTTGCGGTAAGCTGGTTGCAATCGGTCCCTGCGTTCTGTGCTGAGACTAGACGGTTGAGCGAGTCATACGCAAAAGTGTGGTTGCGGGTACCGTCGACGTTATTGGTAACTCCATAGAGGTTGCCGTTATCGCCGTTGCCCAGATGAAAGTCGTAATTTCGGCTGAATACGGTCACATTAGCTCCGCCGCCAAACTTTGTAGCGGGACTTGCAAAAGATGGAGTCGTGAAGACACTTGATTGCGAGTGCGTTGTGGCCAGTGCACTTACTGCCGTGGTCACATTGCCTGCTGCTTTCCATGTCAGGCTCAGCGTTGTTCCGTTCACGGTTGCTGTGGCCGGGGACGGCGCAACATTGGTAGCGGCGGCCAGCGCCGAAGCTACGGCAGAAGCGGATGCATTCGTTGTGAGTCCGTAGGGAACGGCGGCCTGAAAAGACCCGATGGCAATGCTGACGCTTCCACTATCGTAAACGGTGCTCCCAGGGTCGCCGTTGCCGCCTCCAGTCAATGCGCCTGATGTAGGGTTGCTACTGAATGATCCCGCAGATCCGAAGTCCGCAGAATCGCTGCTTGAAGACGACAGGCTCCAGGAATAATTAGTAGTTGCGCCCGTTTGGCGCGCAGAAAGCGACAGCATGCCGCTCGCGGCTGTGGCGTTGACGAAAGCATTAGCATCTTTGTTAATCGCAGTTGCCAACCCGGAGGCGACCGCTGTCGTGTCAGACCCCGATCCATAACTGGTGCTATCAGCGTGGCCATTCACAGTAATCGTTACTGTGCCCGAGTCCGCGGTGGTTACTTGGGAGCTCACCTCCCAGTCGACGCATCGCCCGCGGCTGTCGAACGCTCCACAGTATTTAGTGCCACCCGTGGTTACTGAGCGTTCTGTACCGGTGATCGTAATGTTCACTGTCCCGGCTTTTGGATTGGTCGCACCACTCGTGATGCTCTGCAGCGTTCCACTTAAGGAAACAATGGCCGTTGAATTTGGCCCAGCCGATAGTGCGGCCACATTGACCGGCTGCAAGCGATTGTTAAAGCTGAATGTGTTGGTGATTCCCGGAAAGCTAGTGGTCGCACCAGCCAAGAAACCGGTAAGCGAACCGTCCGGAGCGTAAGTGGCCGAGGTTCCAAGTCCGCCCGGTCCAGCGACGAAATTAATGTTATTGCCAAGATCCTGCACCATCCCCACACGCCCATCAGGGTCCGGTGTATAGGTAATGACCGCACCACTCGGATAAGTCGCCGTAGCCACTGATCCATCAAGATTGTAGGTGTAACTCATGTTCTTGGTAACGCCAGTGATCGTACGTTGCTCAGTCGAGATGCGGCCCATCAGATCATACGAATAGGCAGCTGAGCCGGCCTGATCGGTTAGGCTGCTGAGCCGTCCGACGCCGTTGATCCCCTGGTCATATTGATAAGCGATCACCGCTGTGCCTGAGGAAAACTGGCCGTTCGTACAACCGGCCGATGAATATGCCTTAGCCGTTATCCGGTTCAGTTGGTCATAGCAGTAGCTGACTGTTTGTTGGGCCGCGCCGGTCTGGTTTGGCTGAGGCGAGAGCTGCTGCAGAAGGTTGCCGTCGACGTCATATGAATAATTGATTGTTCCCGATTCCGGATTTGTCGCCGCAGACAACCTTGAGAGTGAGTCATACTTGAATGTACGCACTCGGTATTGGGTCTGATCCGCGGCTCCTCCCTGTTGTGTGACTTGCAACAGGTTACTGAGCGCGTCATAGCGATAGAGTGTGACCATAGGCACTGACAAACTGCCCGCCTCGCTTCCCCCGCTCAGTGCTGAAGGGCACGAAATACTAAAAGATGGCGCAGCGAAGTTCGTGGAATCATAGCCCGAGGAACAACTGAGGGAAATGTTCCCTCCTAAACCAACGATTTTGGATACCAGCGTTACCGTGCCCCCCGAGGCACTGGCCGTGACATATGCGCTGGGGTCGTTGTTTATGGAGTTCGCAAGACTCAACGCAACGCTGGCCGGTGTAGTCCCAGAACCTGACCAGCTTGCGGTATCGGCGTAACCTGCAACGGCAATCGTACTCGACGCAGAGTCATAGACTGGCGCACCCCCTCCGCTAAGCGTTCCAGAAGTCGTCGATGTGCTGAACGCACTCTTAGTCGATTGAGGCAAAGACGTCTGAGCGTTTATCCCAAGCACAATACCATTGCCCGCCGAGCCCGCAGCCAGCGCGTTCAAAGTCATCACCGTACCATTGGTGCTGCAAGTAACCACAGCCGAGGTGCTTGAAGTTGAATTGATCGCGCTGCAGAGGGCTGCCGCTACAGAAACGCCGCTTGATGCCGAGGAACCGGAGTTCCCATAGGAGGCGGTTACTGATCCGCTCCCCACCGACACTGTCACCGTTCCAAAGTCAAAGGCATTGGTGCCTGGAACGATGGAATCAGTGCCATTAATCGCTACTGTGCCGGTCGCGCGGCTGGAGGACTGCTTGAATTGCAGGCTACCGCTGATGGTCACATTTGCTGCCGCATTCGAGGCCAATGTCGTCTCTGAAACGCCAGGTGTAGGCTCGTCGACCTCAATGAGCCGTCCCAAGGCATCGGTACACCCACGCCGACGTTTGCCTGCTTCGTCGATCACGACGCTGCAGCTGCCAGCGTATGAAATCGTGCTGACACTACCGTCCTGCTTCGTAATCTGCGTGACACGTCCTAGCGCGTCATATTTAGTGGACATCACTCCGTCAGTTGTCAGTGGTGTGCCGCGATGGGGGTTGCTGATGCGCATTGGCCTCCCCAATCCATCAAACATTGTGTCAACAAAATCCGCACCCGCAGGATCGGAATTAAGCTGGGTTTGGATTGTGTGAGTCATGCCGTCCATCACGGATGTAGAAACGGTACCGCTCGTGGAAGTAATCTTTCTGGTCGTGACAATGTTAGGATTTGGTCCCACATCGTTATAAGATACGCTTGTCTGACCTCCATCCGGCAGATCGGTCTCGGTCAAGCGTCGAAATGGATCGTCGTACGAGTACCTGGTTTTTTGCCCATTCTGATCTGTCGATGACGTCAGTTGACCGTCAGAATAGGCATACGAGAAAGTCTGAGTGTGAGCAACACCGGTCTGCGGCAGAGTGATGTTTGTCAGATACGCATTCGTGTTCGTTGCGGGACTGGGGTCGGTAAAATTGTCTTGATAGGAAAAGCTGGTTACGTTCGCCAGAGGATCCTTCGTGGTCACCACCTGTCCAGTCTCGTCGTAGGTGAAGGTAGTTACGGCATCCGGGCAGGTCAATGCCGTCACGGAGTTGAAACACTTTCTCGTGATCGACGTCACGTTAGCTCTCGTTGCTGATACTGCGGCACCATAGTTCGTCTCGTCGTGACTAGAGGCAGCGGCTCCGCTGACGGCGCTACTGTCGTAAATGTAATCGGTCTCGGCCACACGAATTCCATTGCCGTCATAAACAATACTGGCCTGTGGCACGCCGAGATATGTAGACGGGTTCCCGAATATGTTGCTGTAAACGTCGGGAAATAACGGACTCTTGAACATACTGTAATCAATGTGTGTATGTCTTAGAAGGGGTCCAGCTACACCTTGCCCGAAATCGTATTCAAAGGTTTCGGTCAACAATGCGCCTAATACTTGACCGACCGCCGGCGGTTGACCTGAACAATCTGTAAACGCGAAGCACCGGTGAATTCTTGAGGTCTGACCATTGTCGAGCGTCACCGTTTCATCGGCCGCGGGGAACAAGGCGCCGTAGTGATAGTCCTTACTGACGGTTCGCAATACATGCCCGTTCGCGTCCAGATTCTGAACGGTTTGCTCCACTGGACTTGTGGGAACCATTCCGGCCTGCCCCTCAATTGCGGACGGCCTGGCTCCATTCGGCTTAGGAACGTATGTGTAGACAGTGCTGAAATTCGTTCCAGTAACCAGATCCTTCGTGATCACCGTCGTCTGCTTTGACGTCCAATCTCGCATACCGGTGTCGACAGTTGAGCGTACCGGCGCCCAAATCGTGCTGTAGCTGAAATCTTGCTCTTCTACCTCGGTCTGTCCGTTAAAGCTGACGAACCGCTGAATTACAGCTGGAGTGTCGTAGATGATTTCGCATGGAAATGGAACGCCGGCGCTGGCCAAGGGTTCGGTTGAAGGAACCAGTTCGCGACCAGACATTCCATTGACACCCCAAACAAAACGAACATATCCCCCACTTGGGTAAATCATTTTGCTGACGAGGCCATAGATGGGGTCATATTGGAACTGATAGGACTGGCCGTTCGGTAGCTGCAGTTGGGTTATTCCCTGCAACGGGACGATCTGGCCAGAGACGTTGTAGACAGCAGGTCCGGGGCCTGCGGAGCAACTGGTCCTTGGAACCGTTGCAGGAATATTCGGAGCAATAATCTGCACGTTCATTTGCCAGTTGGGCGTGAGGGGCGTCCAGGTCACGGTGTAGGGATTGGCCAATCCTGCGATCCTGACGGTATTTCCGCTCGTCCCAAAACCACTGGTAGAAATCGCAGTCCTCCCTAACGTGTCTGTTACGTCAAACGACCCGGACCCGTGATCGGTAAAAACCGCAATGTTTCCATTACGGTCTTCGACAAACGATGGCAGCATGTCAAATTGCAGATATGACCTTAGATTTGGGTTGTCTCCCACTCTGGTATGGACCCGACTCTGCTGCTGATTGCTGTTGGGAAGCGTAGAAGAACTCGGAAAAGAATAGTAGGTTCCACTGTTATCAACGAGGGTCGTGGACGGCACAGCATTTGGAGTTGTGGCTTGCGCAACGACCATGTTGTCCCTGCCCGTGAGAGCCGTCACCGGCGCCCCGGCAACTGAGACACATTCGGGAGTTCCATTCTGCGAAGTGATTCCAAGGTCATGAACATTGCCACTCATGTCGACGAAGTTGAAATGGTCGTAAAAAGCACATGTCGTGGGAGTCGTGGTCGTCTGGCCGGGAGCCGTGGGCGGACAAAAAACGGGCGTGCAACCAGGACCATTTGATCCAGATGGGACAAAACAGCTCGGATCACCGATTTGGCATGGCACGAAAACGACGGGATCCACCGGATTTGTCGATCCCAGGATTACGTGATTTGCAACCGAGAACGTGCTCCGTATTTCTGAAAGCATCGGCACAACGTAGCTCCAACCACCCTGCCCTAGGTAATTGGAGTTGTCGGTCAATCCCAAGCCGCCAACTACATGCTGCGCAGCGTTGGAATCGTAACCAAAGGCAAACGGCACTGTAACTCCGCGCGCGGGTGGGACGCCTGCATCAATGCGAATACTGACAGCTCCGGTTGCAGGATTAACACTTTCGTTCAAGCCAGCGACATGACGCTGCCCGACACCTGGCACGGGTGGAGCTTGCTCGGCAGTTGGGCGCGTGATCTGTGCGATAGCTGGGAGAGTGAATACAGTTAGAAATATCAGGAAATGTTTTCCAACAGTCAGCATTGACAAGTTCCTCGTTCTGGAGCGCAGAGTCTCCACGGCTGTTTGTATGCGCAAGAATGCGCATTTCAGGTACTCGATTTGATTTTGGGGAGCCCGGGTACTGCAGCACTCCATGGCGATGGAGTGAATGGAGGGTTAACGGATAGCACCGCCAAGCGGCGGGGTAATTGGTGATTGTGAAACCTAGGAAATGTGCTTACCTCGTTTCGCCTTCCCTGCTCTTCCCAAGAAGGCCGCCAGATTTAGCGGGCAACTGGCAGCCCTCGAGGTGCGATGAACCGTCTGCGGATTAAACTGAAGGCGTCTTATTCGCTCCATTCTGTTGTGATATTTTTCATGTTTTTGTTTCCGTACAAGTTCGACGGGCAAAATTGTACTCTGCTTTTTAACATTATATACATAATATTTTTCTTAATATGTATATGTATGAGAGACGGCTTCGCGGAGTTTACAATGATTCGTTCTCTCGAGGCACTCAGGCGCTCCAGTCGGAACTCGCCGCACGATTCAGGTTTTCCGCTTTTCGTACGGAAAGACTTGAAAGGGATGCAATTGTGAGTGGCGCTGCTTGGGACGGCAATGCGTTCAGTTCAGGTATGCGCCTATTGAACGCCAGGGCCCAGCGTCGTTGAGGCCGAATCGAGACGGCTGCTTTCGCAGCCGGCGAAGAAATGCTTGCCATTTGTTTCATCTCCGAACAGTTCGAATTTGTCTGGGGACCCTGGGGGAAACTGGTGCTGCGGCACTCCTTTTGAGGAGTGAATGAATAGGATGGGATAAGCGCAAGTGGCGGGTTGGAAAGACTCAGTTTGTTGCAACGTTCGTGCGTGCTTGATCTTCTCTACTCGAAAGGGTCGCCAGCCGTCGCCCGGCCGAGCGACCCCACACTCAACCGCATTGCCGGTGCAGTTGTCGAGTTCGGCGCAGCCGCCCGGAAGACGACCGCGCGGAACGCCAATAGAAACATCTCAATTCATTGGTTGCGGTCGTTCTCCAGTTCGCGCCCAGCTGAGGGAACGATTGTGGTGGTGCGGCTTAGATTGATGTGGCCCAATTGCCAAGGGCCGTGCCGCAGATTGAACGCACCTGAGAGATCCCGGCGGGTGCAAATCCAGATGCACACAAAGTCCAGCTTAGAATCCGATATGTGCGTTTTCACGATTGTTCCTGCATCCAACGAAAACGGGCCCTTTTGATCGTTTTCGTCGATGTGGTCGGTTTTGTCCCAAGCGCAATCGCTGGGCAGCCGCCCAATCGTTCTCTTGCACTGGTTGATCTGGTATGCAAGCGAGGCGTTTCCGCTGGACTCATTGGTCGGAAGAGCGCTATGACCCGTTTCTTGGTGGGTCTCGGCACAGCGGCAGGTTCTGTGCTTTACACTCCAGGCCTGCGCCTCCGGCATTTCGTGAAACACCGTATTTGCCACGGCTGACGGACACTCTCGAATCTTAGTAAACGGCGAAACCGTCATCGCGGTAGCGTAGTCCACCGCCAATATCTCCTCGGTCGCACCGCCTCCACTGAATAGAAAGGTCGCTCGATACGAGACTCTGTGTTCACCAAATGTCGCCACGACATGGTAAGCAGCGTACCGAGTCCATCCACCGCTCCTTTTGGGCTCGCGTAAACCCAACAAAAACTGTTTAACCGTGAAAATCTTGTGCGCGCGAAGTTCTTCAGCGGAATCCGATGGAGGTTCCAAAGGCTGTTTCCACGTAATATCAGCATAGACCAGGTTGTAGTCCGCAGTAGCTGCTCCCGTCGTAACCTCAACTGGCACTTCGCGGTATTCCGCTCTCAGGATGAAGTCTGGTCCGCTAACTAAGGAAGTCGAGGGTGCGTTACGGATCTGTCCAAGGTCGCCTACCTTGAAATCGGTAAGTTCGAATCGGAGCGGCTTGTACATTGCATCAATAAGGGCAATACGATTTTTGTTTGGGGATTGCCCTTCACGAGATTCAATGGCATGCCACAACGCTCCAGTCTGGGCTGCGGAACTCAAGTTTCGATAGGCGGCCCGGACAACATTCTCCTCATGAGTCAAAGTCGGCTTTGTATTACGATTCTGAGCTACCGATATGGTCGTCAGCCACATGAGCAATGCAAGATGACGTAACTGCATGCTTCCTCCGTTTGTCGATCCAGTGGGTGCTACCGACGTGGCGAAATTGTGCAACAAGAACTTGTAGGAACTCGTTGCGTGAGGTTTACGCCAGCCCATGAGCGTGGGGCTGGCGAATCCCAATTCAGATGAGGCACTTCCCGCGAGGAAGTGGATAAGAGTGGATGTATGGCCGCGTAGGCGGGCTAAAAATCAGTGTTCAGCGCGAACGCCCACTGACCTCACGTTAGTTCATAACAACCGGGGCTTCACCGCCTCGCGTGTCGCCCCGGCCCGAGCGTGCTGCTCCTTGGTGAAATCGGGGGTTCGCAGCGCTCGGTTCTTAACACCATTCGAAATACCGCTCGATTTTCATGACGAATTGAGCGTCACAAAAGTTTGGTCGAACCCACATTAATTCGCGAAGCATCATCACCGCTTTTTGTGTCCGGCATCTGTTCCAGAATGCGTAGATCCGGTCTCTCGTCGTGGACCTCGGCAATCAGAGCCAATAGGAGTCCGCCATCATCTGGCAAGCAATTCATTCGCATTACCTCAGCAACCGAGACGACTTTCTCTCCTGCAGCGTCGCGGCGACAGTACTTCTCTATGTTGGCAATGATTTCCAGCATCGTTTCGTCCTAATACGGCGGCATGTCGTCTACGAGTGCATTTGTTCTAGACACGCCTAAGGCTTAGTGCCCCAACCTCATTCATCGCCTAGAATTTGATCTGCGAAAACGCATTCGCATAAAAGTGCGGACCTTCCTGCGGACTATGATCCAGGCGTACTGGACCAGAATCTCTGGAAGATCCGCCAATAAATCGAGTAGCAACCACATCCACCACTCGGAGTCAGTAACCCGCGGAGGGTTAAATGAAGGTGTCAATGGAATTGACTTGCGTACGTTCTCTTTGTGGGACATTTTGCACCTTCGTGACCGGCTGATTGATCAACAGGCAACCGGAAACAGGCGGAATTGTATCGCGAAATCTCTTACATGTACATAATATTTCTCTTACTTGGGTTATGTCTTTGGCGCGGAGGAATGTGCCAAGGCGATTCGTGCATGTAGTGCGGGCGGGAGCATTTCTTCAAGCTAAAGCCGGCGTTTCCTGTGTTATTCTTAGCCATCGTCCAGGGTCATTGAGAGTAACACGCACACAAGTCGCTGATGTGTGTCCAAGGGGGAAGTAGACAATCTGTGAACTCTTCTGAAAAGACCGTATCCAGACCGAATACCGGAAACAGACTACGGCTTCGAGCCAACACGGCGCGCTTGCGCTTTCTCGAAGCCGACGTAACACCTGAGCAGCACAGCAAGATTTTGGAATATTGTCTTAATCACAAGATAAGTGTTAGTCAGTTCCTGGCTGATTTAATCTTGCAGGATGCTGCCAAGGCCAGGACTCGCAAGGGAACAACCCGCATCAAGTTACATTTCGAGGTAACTCCGGAAGAGCTCGAGAAATTGGAAATGCTGGTCCATTTTCATCAGAAAGACAATGTCGGGGAGCTGGTTCGCGAACTGCTCCAACCGCATCTTGCCTTACAGCGGATCCATGTATCTACTGAATCCAAGGCAGTTCGTTTCTACCTTTCTGACGACGAGCATGAGGCGGTTACTAAATACATCGCCCGTCGCGGTATCACAGCGCGAAAATACGTCGCTTTTCTCGCATTAAGGGCCATTGCTAATAGCCGGAAAGGCCGCAAATAAGAATTCGTCTCCCTGGGAGTTTCAGAAGTGGGACATCGCGGACAGCGCCACGCTGATTGTCCTGCTGTGGCGTGAACAGAATTGCTGTTGTGAGCGTTTGGGCCGGTCGCTCAGAAAAGAAAAGCGTGAAATGCAGTTTGCGCGACGATTGGACCGCGCGTTTCTATCGTCATTTGCGCTGCGTGGTTCTTATTCTGCTGGAGCCAGGGAGCCACCATCAATGAGGCCCCAATTGCTCAGGCCCAATCGCTCAATTAGCATCTCTTGATAGCAAGCATCAGCGGCCATCCCCACCCAAGCGACGGCGTCCTGCTCCAACTGCTTGTACTCACCGGTCAGTTTCAGCAGCGTCTCCACAGCCTGCTGCCGGACCCCATCCCCACGGAGTGCCCGCTTTGTAATGTCTATTTGACCTTTCACTAATAGCAAGCGCACGGCATTTGCTTCGTCGATCAAGCGTAACGCCAATGTTTCTCGTGTTTCGTAATCGAACGATGATTTGGCTGGATCGATTTTCAGTACCTCAAATCGCGCCACTTGCTGGAACAACTTCGTGTTCCTTGTCATCTGACCAAGGTAGCTGCGTATGACCGTGGCTTGGTTCCGACCTGTCTGTCGGCGCAAATGCGCCGGGCTCGCCGGTTTGGCGGCGCGGCTCTGGCAATACCCAAGTATCTCATCTGCGCTCACAGCGTCAAACTTAGGAAGCGCAGAACCCAGCGCGACCGGTGCCGGCCTTCTAACCTCAACAAACGATATACGTGCCCAGATAAGTACAACGGCGATCATTGGAACAGCAATTACAATGAACACGTGCATTCTTACTAACCCCTATGTCCATTCATGAATGCTATGCAGTATCGCACGACCCACTAATCGCTGTGCAACTCAAAACTGCTTATTTTATGAGTCGGCTAGCTTTCCCAGATTGGAACTCGTTATGTATCACAGTTGTAAGCGCATTCTCGCGTGTAAATAAGAGGTTTCTAAGAATGGCTCGGTCTTTCTGTCGCTGTTTATCGCTGACTTAGGTCCGTACTTGAGGTCGGATCACATCGACGGGGGAAGGTAACGCTAAGTGCTATCTCGTTTTCTCAACAGCCGCTCGGCTGCTTCCCGGTAACGGCGCAACTCCAACGCCACCTGTTCAGGTGTCATTCCCAGTTCCTCGAATCCTACTTCTGCCTCTGGACGTCGCATATACTTCAGCCAGATCCACACGGCGATGAGGTACGCCAGTTCGGGAATGTATTGGGTAATTAGCGAATATTTCGTTCCGAAGAGCGAACGAATGACGGCCCAGGCTAAGAACCCCACGGAAGCTACTCCACAACCAACGATCACCGACGCTTCGCGCGTGTCTCGCGGCAGGGCAAACAATTTCTCCAGTGCCACTGATAGCAATCCCACGGCGACGATGCCCCAACGAAAAGTAAATTCACCATCGACAATCAAGGCGACGATCCGATTGTTTTGGACAGGAGGGGCATATACCACCTTCCAAGCAGAATAGGCGAGAATACTCCCCATGACACTCCAAACGAGCCAGGGAAACCAGCGAAGCGAACCGAAACCCACGAAGGTCCGCAAAAAGCTTTCACGAACGGTGCCCACAATCAATATTACCTGTGCGGCGTCCAGCCACCAGGAGACGGTAACGTAGAGCTGCCGATCAACAAACCACAGCGCCAATCCTATAGCTGCACCGACCACCTCTGAGGTTACATAACTGGTGAACCAGGGCAACGGCCTCCAAATTCCGCGCCTAAGCACGACCGCGAGGAGCCAGCTGCTGACGGCCAGGTGTGTCGTGAACGACATGATTGGAAGGATTGACATGCCAAAATATGCGGCCCGCAGTCTCGCCATGGATCTGTGAATCCCCGGGTTGCACTGCGGGCCGACGTTCCGGTCAGCTTAGATCACCGTAAGTCCACTGCCGCACGGTTCGTGCGGAATACATACAGGCCCCCCGCAACAAAGCAATTTCTGGACATTACTTGGTTGAATACTGCTAGTCGTAATCGATCCAGTTGCGGCTCGCGAAGGCGCGGTCGGGTTGCCCGCAGTTACGCCTGCCGCACTAAGTACGAACACCAACACAATGAGTTTCATTTATATCCTCCTCAGTCAACGTCTGTCGTGGGTGTTTACACACTCCACGAAATCCCAGGAGGATCGGTGCCCCGCACCTTGACACATATATGAACTCCTTAGTACTATCCATACATGTAAATAGACCTCAATCGAGTGTTCTTGGGGTTGGTTTTCCATCATTTTCCTCTAAGGACGGAAGAAAGGATGGGCCGACCAGCCCTCCACTCTCTTGTAGCTCCAGGGTCTTGGCATTGCTCCGGGGCGGCAATGCGCATCACAACGCCTTTCCCCCCGAGATCACTGGGAGTATAGCCCAACGCGCTTTCTCTCCAAAGCAGTTAGCAGTTTACTGCGAGACCATCATTCCCATCTTATTGCAATGGTTTATCGCATAAACTGTTATACTTACACGACTTATTAAGACATGTTACTGAACGACCTTCGATTTAACGTTAGGATTCTGAGAAAGCGGCCCGGGACGACCTGCCTCGTGATTGCGGCCATGGTGTTTGGAGTCGGGATCTGCACCACTGTGTTTAGCGTTGTCAACGCTGTGCTGCTTCGTCCTGTGCCCGTATTTGAGCCCGACCGGGTGGTCCGGATGTATGCGCAGGTGATTCGCACCGGCGCTACCATGGGGATATCCTATCCCGAATATTTGGACTGGAAGTCCCAGACCTCTTCGTTCGACTCAATATCCGTGATGCGGGCGGTCTCGTTTTATTTAGGCGGCACTCAACGCCCAGAGCATCTCAACGGCTTCAGCATTTCGGCGTCCGGATTTCGGGTCTTTGGCGTGGCCACCATTTTGGGACGTGGCTTTGCAGAAACAGACGATACGCCCGGAGCGGATCGCACGGTCGTCCTCAGTCAACCGTTTTGGGAACGGAAATTTGGGTCTGACCCGCAGGTCTTGGGACGCTCCCTTTCGCTGGACAACGAGAGCTATACGATTATCGGGGTTTTGCAACCAACGAAAATCAATGTTCTCCAGTATCCTGATGTTTGGGTCCCAAATAGCTTATTCCTTGACCAAAGAGCATTGAGCCGTGAAGTGCGCCTTTACTTTCCCGCAGCGCGCCTGAAGTCAACGGTGACGTCCGAGCAGGCACACACCGAAATGGGAACAATTGCGGCGAGGCTCGCCGCGCAATATCCATCCAGCAACAAGGACATGGGCATCAGATTTGTGGGTCTTGCCGACCTGCTTACGGCTGGAGATCGCAAGCCATTGGCGCTTCTTTTTGCGGCCGCAGTGTTGATCTTCCTGCTGGCGTGCGTGAATGTCGTGATAGTCCTGATTAGCTGGACAGCCGACCGCCGCAACGAACTCAGTATTCGTATCGCTGTTGGTTCTCCGCGGTCGCGGATATTACGACAGCTCAGCCTGCAGTCTCTAGTGCTTGTTGGAATTGGAAGCATTGTTGGGCTCGCTGCCGCCAAGCTCACGCTATTTTATTTCATTCGTCGTTTCCCAAATGCTCTCGTTCGCTTTCAGGAAACCACAATTGATTACCGGGTGATTGGTTTTCTGATTGCGCTGATGGTTGCGGCAGCTTTGCTTGCAACGATCGTGCCCGGCTTGTACGCTTTGAGATTAAATATCAATGATGTGCTCAAAGGGAGCCGAAACAGGCCCCGATTGTCGAAATACCGCGCTCTTCGACATGCCGCGTTGATCACGATAGAGGTGTCTCTGGCTTCTGCCTTGCTCTTGGTTTCCGGTTTGCTGATCAAGAGTTTCTATCGGGTGAGCACCGTTGATTTGGGTTTCAGTCCGCATCACACTTTTTCTTTTCAGGTCAATTTGCCGGCGCGATACAAGGTTCCAGATCAAGTATCGTTTTATAAACAAGCAATTGAGAGGCTGTCGAATGTCCCAGGCATGTCCCATTCCAGCGCGATCTCCAGCTTGCCGCTAACCACTCAAGGGAATGCAATCGGGCTGGAAATCGATTCCCAGTCAAGAGCAGCGGCAGAACAGATTATCGTGGAAGATGAGGCAGTGTTGCCGCGCTTCTTTGAAACAATGAAACTTCCCATCACACAAGGGCGAGACTTTACGGACGAGGACCGGAGCACCACGCCTCCTGTAGTGATCGTGGACGAGATGCTGGCCGCTAAGTTGTGGCCGGGTCAGCCGCCCTTAGGGAAGCGCATCCGGTTAGTCGAGATCAGCGGCACTCAGCCGCCCTGGCGTGAAGTTGTCGGGGTCGTCCGTCAAATCAAACATTTTGGCCCAGAGGCGAAGGTGCGATGGATGCAAGTTTACGTTCCTGAATATCAAGACCCCTCGCCGGTCATGTCGTTTGTGATTGACACCGCCCTGCCCGAAACTAATGTCAAAAGCGCAGCGGAGAAGGCTATTCGCGATATCGACGGCGATTTGCCGATCGACAATTTTGAAGCCATGGACAATTTACTTGATAACTACCTTGCCGCTCGTAGGGTAAGCCTGCTGGCGCTCAGCAGTTTGGCGGGGATTGCGGTAACGTTGGCAGTCATCGGCATTTATGGCGTTGTTGTCAATTCTGTCGAGCGCCGGCGGCGAGAGATAGCCATCCGGTTGGCGTTGGGAGCTCCTCGGCGCAAGACGATTCTTATGCTGATCAGGATGGGATTAGGGGGCACGCTGGCGGGCATTGCCTTGGGATTTGCCCTGGTAGCAGGCCTGACACGCCTGATTGCATCCTTCCTTTTCGGGGTCAAACCGCTCGATCCTTTTGTTTATATATTGTGTGCCGGTGTGATTCTCGTTCTCGCAGGAGTATTCGCCTTGACTCCGTCTATAAGCGTGTTTCGCCTCAATCCAAACCAGGTCCTCCGGGAATGAATATTAGGACAGACAGAATGGCGACACCTCCCGAATCGCTCGCTTCGGATTCCCTCCTCCCTCGCAACCTCGAAGACTCACCCCAATTAACAACCTTTCCTAAGACAATCCTAATCGACAAGCTCCACTACTTAAACGGCCTATACCGTTTTGTATGTACATGTGTGATATTTCTCGATAGAATTCGTCTGGTTCGAATTCCGGGTTCGGAAGATGAAGACACTCATGTTCGCATGTCGTTCGTTTACGTCTCGGTTTTTCGAACGTGGTCAGATCAAAGGGAAGTGAAATTGCGACTATGGCTGGTCCGCTAAGGCGGGTTGCTGACTATTTTTATGTGGACGACGACGAGACACGATATTTTAGTGTGTCAGACTTTCTGCGGCACAACCCCAACGTTCGTGACACGCCCGAGAGCCGAGCCTTTATCTCTGCGGAAATAAAAATACAATTTCCTGGCACTCTGATACTAGAAGAACAGGATTTGGAGCGCACACTTGACCGCAAAACAACCGGTGGGACTTTAGACGTGGACAAGGTAAACGCGGGTTTCATCGAGCCATTCGCGACTAACAAGGCAGGTAGTATGGAAAGCACAGAAGAAAGGCCAGTGATAGCGGTCAAGGCAAGCGCAACGGCCAAAGCCTTTGCGTTAATTGATGCAGATTATATCCAGGCACATCACAATGTGGGCTGTCGCTTTTGCTCGACTCGATATTTGTTGTTTGTCTATTTCAAAGAGCGTGATGCCAAACGCCAAAACGAAAGGGAGATCCGTCCTGAGACCATTAGGTATTTCTTTGACGAGATTGCCAAGGATCACGCGACCGGCCATCTACAGGACCAGTTTATTGAGCCGCGTTCTGCCTCATTGGAGTAACCCATTGCGTGCTGCCCTCTCAGACGACAATATTAGTCGTGCAGCGGCGAGGCGCTCTGCTGAGGAAATGAAGCGAATATTTCCCGGCATTCTGATAGTGGAAGAACAGAATTGAGCCTTCCGATCACGCGTGAAAACAAAGGCGCCTCAGGATGGAAGACAACCCAACGCGTACGCCTTCAACGAGTAAAGGTAACCTGACATGGAAAGCACAGAAAGAAAGCCGCCGGTAGCCGTCAAGGCCGGCGCCACGTTTAGGGCCTTTGCCTTAATTGATGTCGATTATATTCAGGTACATCAAAGTGTCCTCTGTCCATTGTGTCCGGTTCGGTATCTGCTTTTTGTTCATTTCGAGGAACTCAAGGCTCGAGAGCAAAACCAGCCAGAGGTCCGTGCCGAGATTGCCAAGTATTTCTTCGACATGATTGCCAACGATCACGCGACCGGCCATCTACAGGACCAGTTCATTTCGCCCTCAAATCCCAAAGACGAAGGCGTGTAGTTCGGTACGGCTGCGCCGATCAGTATTCCGCTGATCCCCCTTTCACGAAAACAGAAATTATTGATGCCACAATTGTGCCTCCTAAGAGATGGGCTTACTCTCTTTGGATGTTCGAACTAAACGAGGGAGATGTCGTCGTTGGTGTAGGCGGTCCCTTGGTAGCCGACAGGCGACTGAAGAATTGTTCGCACTGCCAGCAGGTTGCATATCGCGTATTTACTATAAAAATGGCGGATAGCTCATTCAGGGACGTTGGATTGTGCGGCGCCCACTTCAACGCAGCCAGCAGGAGATATCCTGACATTCGGCGAGCGCGGCTCCGTGTCTCGTAACCACTACCTCGTTAGGAGCTTAATGGAGTATCGACCGTTTGCTAAGCCGCCGTGAACATTGTTGCTCTTGTGCGAACGGGTTTTTCGTGGAAGCCCACCACTATTTTGGACGCCTTGCCTCAGGCTTTGCCCTTCTCGTACATACACATCTTAAGAATAATATTATGTGCATGTATGATTTAGTCAAGGTAGAATTCGGCTGGTTTTCAGAGTCTCGCTGATCGTCCATTGATAGTTCTGAAACATGCGTTCTAACCCGCCCCTGGCGGCCCACTCTCTTCCACTTTATTCACTCCGCATCCGAGGAGTGCCGCTGTAACCGGATTCCCCTCAATCAGGCATTGAGGCGCACTCCTCATCGTGAGTAGCGCCAAGCCAGTTCGGGCCCCTTGAAAACTATTTTGTGCGTTGCGCGTGGAGGCGTAGATGAAGTGTGCGAAGTTGTTGGTCGTTGCTTGTGTAATTGTAAGTTTAGCTGCTCCTGCCCTGGGACAGACCGCCCCCAATTTTGAAAACGGTTGGAAGCCATACGGATCTTACGACGCCAGCCACCTGGATACCGTCAACTTGATGAATGGCAACCTGATGCTACATGCGCCGCTGGTCCCGAATGCTCCGCAGCGCGGTTCGTTGTCAGTGAGTGAGACTCTCTATGTGACTTCGAAGGATTGGCAGGCTGTGTGTAAACCTCTGCCTTCAGGAGTTACGACCTGTTCATGGCAGAGAGGCGGTACAGGCGTCAACATTCTGGTAGCGCCCGCTCTCACCGTCCGCCGAACACTCAACAAGCAATATACCGGAGGCCAGGGAATCACCACGTATGCAGCTTACGGCTATTCAATTACCAGTGCGGACGCGAGTACACACCAATTGCGCGGTGTGACGGGTACTGAGGATTCCAATGGAGAGGCCACGAAGTTCGATTCCGTTGATCTCTCCGGCTACCACCTGGAGATGAGCAATCCTGACACGAATGGGATCAGGAACACATTTACGGTAATAGACCGCAAAGGCAATCAATATCAGGGAACTATTTCCCAGACCCAACCCTGTGGACGTCCTCAAGACGGCGCTATTCACTCACCCACAGGCTTTCAACTTGAGATTGATGATTCTCCAATCGGTGACCAGTACTGCTCCCAAAACGGCTATGCCACGCTGATGATCGATAGCAACGGCAACCAGATGAGCCTGCGCGGGCACAACAGCACCACCCAGGATACCCTTGGGAAGGCGGATCCCCTCTTTGTCACGGGGCCTCTGGTAAGCTCCACTGACTCTAGCGGTTGTTCGCTGGCGCATCCTTTTGTCAGCTCTGGCGTCGATTATTACAACGCTCCGGATGGCTCTCTGCAGTCGATCAAGCAGTGCGTGTCGCAGATCAATGTGCATACTGCCTTTAACCAGACGGCTCTTGGTTATTCAATTTCTGAATTTGATTCCAGCACGGAAACATATCCGGGTGAGACCGCCATCACTACCATCATTCTTGCCGACGGAACGAAGTGGACTTTTGATTACGACAGCTACGGTGAAGTCATCTCGGTCGGCCTGCCCACCGGCGGCTCGATAAGCTACACCTGGACGACCATTAATTTCGTTAACTGCACCGGAGGCCAAACCGCTGTGAGCCGCGCGGTGGCCTCGCGCACGCTCAATGACGGCCAGGGACATTCCTATACCTGGAACTACGCGTGGGGGACCTTCGCCAATGGCAGCCTGACAAATACGGCGACCGATCCTTTGGGCAATGACATCGTCCACGTTTTTACCTCGCTGGCGGCATATCCATTGGCCGCGAATTGCAATTTGTATGAAACCAGCACGATCGCCTATCAGGGAACGGCAAGCGTCAATCATCCTCTGCAGCGGATGGATACAACTTTCACCAGCACTGCTTTCAGCCAAGACCAATTCGGTTTTGGTGGGGCCCTGGGCAACGTCTTTGCCACCGACGTTGTGACCACGGTCTATCCTAGCGGCAAGGTCAAGAAAGTGCACAAAGACCCTGATACGGGACTGGGCGCGGGGCTGCCGATCTTCGGCAACGTAAAAAAAGAGCTGGAGTACGACTGGGGACAGGGCGCGCCCGGCCCGTTACTGCGCGAGACGGACACCACATACCAGTGGGAAACAAATTCTGCTTATCTTACGGCGCATCTGCTTGATCTGCCGGCATCCGTCATTGTCAAAGACGCAGCTGGCAATCGGGTAGCAGAGACGGATTACGTTTACGACGAAGCGGCGTATCTCACCACGCCGACTCCGGCTGTGACCACGCAACATGTTTCTCCGCCACATGGCGTCCGCGGCAACCAGACCACCATCAGCCGCTGGCTCAATACCACAAGCAGCTTTATCTCCAGCCATACCAACTGGTATGACACCGGAGAGGCGTATCAATCGATTGACGCGCTGGGTCACACGACCACGCACAGCTATGATCCGGCTTACGTGGGAGCGTATGCCACGCAGACCTGCTCGCCGCAGACCGGATCGGTCACTCATTGCGTAAGCGGCACGTACGATTTCAATACCGGCGTGCTGACAAGCCTGACCAATGAAAACGCCACCACGCAGGCCAGTGGCAACACGCCGGGCGATGGTCCACACACCAGTAACTACACCTACGATTACATGTTCCGCATCACCTCGGCACAGGCGCCGCCTGATCCAGCAAACAGCGGCGCGCGGGCACAGAACCTCTTGAGCTTCTCCGCTCCGAATGTTTTTCCTGTCCGCGCAACGCGGACCAAATCGGTCACCAACACACTGAGCGATTCAGCCACCAGCTTTTTTGATGGCCTGGGACGCGGTTACAAATCCCAGCATGTGCTGCCCAACGGAACGGCTACGGTCGACACCGCGTTTGATCTGGCCGGGCATGCCGCCACGGTCAGCAATCCGTATTTCACTACCAGTGATCCCACGTATGGCCTGACGCAAAACGGCTATGACGCGCTGGACCGCGTCACTCAGACGACAAAGCAGGACGGCAGCATCGTCTCGGTGGCTTACAACATGATTACAGGCGCGCATGATGCTGTGCCCGGCGCGAATTTCACTGGCGACTGCACTGACTCAACGGACGAAGCCGGTAAGCAGCGGCGCGCCTGCGTGGATGGATTGGGCCGTCTTGTGATGGTCGCGGAACCAAATCCTGGAGCGGGAGCAACCACTGCCACCGGCAGCATCACCGTCAACGGCAGTGAGCAGGATACCGGAGGAGCGGCGACTCCGGGCAACACCACGATTACCATTGGCGGCGGCGAGCGGTCGGCACAGGATTGTCCCCTGGGGCACTGCCACACCGTATGGGACGCGGGCACAGTCACCCTTACGGTAGCCGGCTATGCGAAGTCATTCACTTACGGCCACTTTGATACGGCAGCAACCGTGGCCTGGAACCTCTCCTGCTTATTTCACCAGGACACCAATTCTCCGGTGGACGCCTCTTGTCCCCCTTCTGCGGGAAGCAGCACCACGGTGAGCTTAACGGCGCGGACGACTGGGTTTGCCTCAAATTATTCGTTTACCACATCATCGGGCACCAATGACACCGCCGGTCTTTTCAGCGGTCCTTCGTTTTCTGCCTCGCCTATTTCCGGCGCGCTTACCGGTGGTAACAATGCGGGCATTTCAGACACAGGTAATATCACGGCGACGGTCAACGGCACCAATTACACGGTTTCCTTCGGCCCGGGCGATACCGGAAACACGATTGCCACGCGATTGGCCACAGCCATGAGCAGCAGCGCGGCACTAACTGCCGTGGCCTCCGGCAACCAGGTGAATCTCACGAGCAAGACCGTGGGTTCGTCCGGCAATGCCACGCTGATAGCTTCCTATACCTGGAACAATTCGGTATTCACACTGGCGTCATTTACCACGGGAGTTTCTGGCATCTTCGGCGGATATGACGCTTTGCTGCTCGACAACAATCCGTATAAGACGCTTTATACCTATGATACGCTGGGCAACCTGATTCGTGTGGACCAGAAAGGCTCCGCTCCCGGTGACAGCACGCAGTGGCGCACCCGGACGTTTACCTATGACTCGCTCTCCCGGTTGCTCACGGCCACCAACCCTGAATCGGGGACGATTACTTATGTCTATGACATCGACGGCCAGTTGTTGCAGAAGACCTCTCCGGCGCCAAACCAGACCGGCTCGGCGACGCAGACGGTCAGCTTCTGCTATGACGCGCTACATCGCGTGACGGGCAAAGGCTATGGAGCGCAGAGCTGTCCGCTGGCAACGCCGGTCGTCACGTACGCCTACGATTCGGGAGCAAACGCCAAGGGCCATCTCACTTCGCTCACCGACCAGGCCGGAACCGCGACCTATACGTATGACATTCTGGGACGGCTCGTGACGGAGACCCGTACGCTCACCGGAGCGAATAGCGCCGCGATCGCAAAGACCGTAAGCTACGACTACAACCTCGACGGCTCACTGAAGACGCTCCATTATCCCAGCGGTGGGGCGGTAACCTATACACCGGATTCCGCAGGCAGAATGGTGTCGGCTATCGATAGCGGCAGCGGCATCAACTACGTCACCAACGCGACATACGGTCCGGACAGTGCCTTGACCGGATTCATCAGCGGCAATAGTGGAGCGTTTGCCGGAATTACCAACGCCTTCAGCTACAACAAGCGCCTGCAGCCGCTCACCATGTCAGCCACCGCGCCCAGCCAGACAGTGTTTTCCATTGGCTATGACTTCCATGCCGGAAACGGAACGGCTGGCAGCGGAACGAACAACGGTAATGTCTGGGGCATCTACAACTATCGCGAACGCACCCGCGATCAGTCCTTCACGTATGACGCTTTGAATCGTCAGACCTCCGCGCAAAACGCTGGAACCAACTGCGCTGCCGGTACCGTCAACAGCAAGACGGAATATTGGGGCAACAGTTACGGCTACGACGCCTGGGGCAATCTGCTGCAAAAGACCATCACCAAGTGTGGAGCTGAGAACCTGAGCCTTACGGTCGACAACCATAACTGGCTTACCGGCTATACCTATGACGCTGCCGGAAACATGACGCACGACTCTACCAGCGGCCTCAATTACACCTGGGACCAGGAAAACCGACTCACCGGTGCTGCCGGTTATATCTACACCTATGATGCTGACGGCAACCGGGTACGCAAGTCGAATGGGAATCTGGCAGCCAGCGGCACGCTCTACTGGTATATGACGCCTGGAGTGGTGGCCGAGACCGATCTTGCGGGAACGCTGAGGAGTGAATATGTGTATTTTGACGGCGAACGTGTCGCCCGGAAGGATTCCCCCGGCAACGCGGTTGCGTATTACTTCTCTGACAATCTGAAGACCGCTTCTGTCATCACCGACTCAACAGGCGTGATCAAGGCGGAGTCGGACTATTACCCCTGGGGCGGAGAACTGCAGTTCGTCAACAACGATTCCAACGACTACAAATTCACCGGCAAAAAACGCGACCTGGAGACAGGTCTCGATTACTTCGGGGCGCGATATTACTCGAACGGGCTCGGGCGCTGGGTGAGCGCGGATTGGTCGGCGACACCAATTCCTGTTCCATATGCGAATTTCGGCGATCCGCAGTCACTGAATCTGTACGGATTTGTGGGTGGGAATCCGGCAAGCAAGACAGATATAGATGGCCATTGCTTCTGGGATGCCTGCGCAGTCGAAACCTACTTAGTTGTTACCGGAGCAGTTGCACTTACAGCTGCAGCGTTGGCAACTCCAGCGGGCCAGCAAGCTACTAAAGCAGCCGTTCAGATGGCCGACCATGCTACCGGATGGGCCGCTGAGAAGGCAGCGCAAGGAATGCATGCGCTGTCAGGCATCTTGTCGGGAAAGCATCCCAGCCCACCTCCCAGTGTGCCAGCCACAGCGACTCAGACGGGTGCACCAGCTAGCACGGCGACCGCTGCCCAAACAACCGTTCCAGCGACGACCGCGACAAAAGCCCAGACGAGCGTGCCTGTACAAGCCAAAAACACGCCAAGAAGTGATTTGCCTCGCGATAAGGCGGGAAATTACTTACCGCACCCGGAGGCTCAAGGCGCTCACACGGTTGTGGGTACGAGAGTAGGAACTGATGGTGTGCCTTATACTCAAGGCGCAACATTTGACGCTGATGGCAAGTTTGTTGGCAGAACTGATGTAACGGACCATGGGAGAGGGGATCATGCAGATCCCCATTTCCATCCAGCGGAATCTCCAAATTCGGTGAAGCCAGGTCCTGGGCAGCCAATTCAAAAGGAATAGATCATGGATATACGTAACGTGCTTGAAACGCCAGAATCTGATCGTGTTTGGTACCAAATCACCGTAAGCGACCCTGAGGGCCTTTCAGGCGCAAGCGTTGTGGCGTTCTTAGAGCCGATTATCAGCAAGGTGGGAGCAACTGCGGTTGTCACGTCCGATCTCCTGGGCGCATGCCCTGGATTGAAGGATCATGAAGGCCACGTGCTCCCCCCGGATACTTTCTTGCAAAAAGCCGCGAATGCAACTCAGTACGATTGGGCCTTCTTCTTTCTTTACTCGAAAACACCAACAGCTGATGAGGCCGATGTCAGCGACGAAAGAACGGCAATGAGACACGCGGACCTGACAGTAAGATTGGCTGACGACTATTATTTTTATGTCTACAGCCGCGACCAGAAGTTAATGTCTGATTTGCGCCGCATGCATCCAAACGCCGAATACAAGACTGCGGAATTTGCACAGTTAGACATTCCAGACTAACGCTGACGGCAACCGCGTGCGGAAGTTAAATGGGAGCCTGGCGGCCAATGGAACTCTCTATTGGTACATGACGCGCGGCGTTGTGGCGGAAACCGATCTGGCAGGTACGCTGAAATCTGAATACATCTTATTTGACGGCGAGCGTGTTGCCCGCCGCGATGGAGCAACCGGAACTGGAGGAGTGTTCTATTACTTCTCTGACCATCTGAAGACGGCTTCAGTTATCACCGATTCTACCGGCGTGATCAAAGCCGAGTCCGATTAATACTCCTGGGGCGGCGAAGTCCAGTTCGTGAACAACGACACGAATGACTACAAAATTTACCGGCAAAAAGCGCGATGTTGAAACGGGCCTTGATTACTTTGGCGCGCGGTATTACTCCAATGGGCTAGGCCGATGGTTGAGCGCGGATTGGTCGGCAACGCCAGTTCCGGTGCAATATGCAGATTTTGCCGATCCGCAGAGCTTGAATCTCTATGGATATGTAAGGGGTTTTCCAACCACCAGTGCTGACCTTGATGGGCATGGATGTCCCTCTGTCTGCGAGCCCGAGGTCAATTTGGATTTTGCTAAACAAACATTAAAACAACTAAAGCCTAGTGTTCTAAAGGCACTAGGAAAGCAGCTAGCAAAGGCTGGGCCGATTGCCCTGCTGGCCGCTCCACCCGTTGTAGCGGCGGGTTTTGCGGCCGTTGTCGGACCGATTATACCTCCAGATAACAATTGCTCCGGTCCCTATTGCGACATGTCAGGCGCACCTCACAGGACCTCGGTTTAACGCACGTATCGCTTGAGAGGATTCACATGACGCTAGCACAAATATCCAAGTATGCCGGGCTTTTACTGCTCATTTCAACCCTATCCTGCCGAAATGGGTTGGGCAAAAAGCAGGCCATACCAAAGGTCATCGTTGATGCAGCGGCGCGACTGGAAGGCGGCGCAATGGAACGAGTTGAATATTACTACCTCCCGGAACGCGAGCAAACTCAGCGTGCCATCGAACCGGAGTCGTTAGTGTCGGACGCTCCTTACAAGGCGACGATCGGGGAAGCATCCGCGAACTTTTCAAAGCAAGTCGCAGGGGCTATGCAGTCAAGCACATACGAGCCAAGCGCGGCGAAGGGCGATACCAGGCAATGAAACTGGTAAAATCCTTAACATGTTACATACGAATCCTAACTATTTGCCCGTGTTGAATAAACACATTTATCCAGTTAACGACCCAAGTTATCCGCAGTAGAGTCTAGGAGGACTTGAAGTGAAGCTACACTCGATTTTGCCGATCATGATTCTGGCGCACATAACTGCTGGGAGCTGCGCGAAAATGAACAGTCAAAAGCAGGCAGAAGTTCCCTTTTGTGGTCTTCTTTCTACACCAGGCGCGTTCGATCAGAAGAAAGTGCTAACGCGCGCCATAATGTCCGCAGGCTATCATTCCGTTTTCGCGCATGACTCCAAATGCCAGTCTACTCAAGGCAATGACCTCAGTACAGAGATCGCGATTTCGGATTCGGTCACACCGAAAAACCTGCAGAAGAAATTGAGTCATTATCTAAAGCATCATAAAAACACCGATGTTGTTTTTGAGGGGGTGTTCAGCGGGAAAGGTGGGCCGTACGGTGCCGATGCCGCTCGATTTCGTTTTGTTGTCGACAAACTAATAAGTGTGCGCGGGGCTACAGATGGCGCTGATCATCAATGAATTAGTGCCTTTGTGACATTCGCGTATGACTCGGGCACAAACGCCAAGGGCCATCTCACATCGCCTACCGACCAGGCCGGAAGCCGGATGGACAGTTTAAGTCGCTTTCATTGGACAGTAATGGAATTGGCCTCGTAGAGACGCTGATACAACGGTGAGCGCTTGTATAACAAGTCGTGGTTGCCGGCCGCTGTAATTCGCCCCTGGTTGAGCACGATAATTCGGTTCATGTTGGCGATGGAACGGAGCCTGTGGGTAATGACAATTAGCATTGAGCCGGAACGGTAGGCTGCGATCGATTCCAGAATTATTTGCTCGGTTGGAACGTCGAGTGCGGAGGTGCTCTCATCGAGCACTAGCACGGGAGCTCTGCGCAGGAGCGCGCGGGCGAGAGCGAGCCGCTGCAGTTCCCCGCCAGACAGACTGTGCCCTGACGGACCAAGGTCGGTATCGAGACCCTGGGGCAGGCGATCCAACACAGACTGGAGCTGGGCGACATCTGCGACATGGGCCAACTCCTCACGTGTCGCACTAGGCTTTGCGTACAACAGGTTGTCGCGAACGGTCCCGTCGAAGAAGAGTGGGCGTTGCGGCACATAACAGATCGTCTCTCTTAGGGCGGCGAGAGAGTACTCCTGCAGCGGAAAGCCGTCAAGGTTGATGCTTCCAATTTGCGGATCGCAGAGTCTCACTAGTAAACGGGCAAGAGTGCTCTTGCCACTTCCGCTTGGCCCAACAATCGCCAGGGACTCGCCGGCAACGATCTCGAGTGAGAGACTGCCGAGCACGACGCTGCCTCTCGCGTAAGAGTACTGCACATTATCGAGCGTAATTCCCTTCCTGATTATTCTTGGTCCGGCCACGATAGTTCCATTGTGTGGCACGAGCGAATCGGCCTCCAAGACCGCTCTGACTCTACGAATGCTGGCGCCGACCCGCTGAAGACGTGAATATAGATCTGTTGCGACGCTTACTGGCTGGAACACGCGAGTTTGGTAGGTATAAAAAGCAACGAGAGCGCCGATGGTCAGGGCGCCACGCAAGAACTGATAACTTCCCAGTGCGAGGACCAAAAACATCGCCAAGACGAAAGCCCCATTCACGGTCCCTGAATAGAGCAGTTCTGCACTTTTCTGATTCTTGCGTGCTTGAACCATTCGTGACCATACGCTGACAGCATTGCTCAACACGAGCTTCTCAGCACATAACAACTGTATTTGTGGCAAAGCGGACAGATATTCGTAGAGAACACCGCTTGCCCGCCCGGTCTCCTTCTGAGCCAGGTCCGCACGGTTGCGCATCGAGGAAGAAAAACGCGATTGAACCCAGGAGAACAAAATAAGTGTTGGCGCAATCGCCAGTGTCATCATCACATTCAGGTACAACATGACGGCGACATTCGCGATCAAGAACACTCCAGCTCGGACGCTTGAACTTACGATTTCCGACGCAAGTTGCGAAATCTGGTCCACGTCGGCGCCGAGACGGGTCATGTTGTCGCCGGCGGGCGTACTTTCGTGAAAGTCGGCAGATAAACGATTCAGCTGTTCCAGAATCGCGATTCGAAGCTTTTGGCCGGTTTCTTGCTCAATACTGAAATTGACACCGATGCTGCACAACATGGCAACAACACCGCCAAGCAGACATACAGCAATGCCAAGGACCAAGGCTAAAGAACCGGCAAAATGACGATTGGGAAGTTCGTTGTCGATCAAGCGACGCATCAGGAGCGGATCGAGCGTGGAGAGTAGACCCGCGACGACAGCCAAAGAGACACTTCCCACCACGCGGGTCCATGACGGGCGGAGCTGGCGTCCCAGCCAGGCGAGATTGCGGTCACTGGTCACGAAAACCCATCCATTCCGCCGAGAAGCCGATCATAAGCTCCAACAAGTAAAAGTATTTCTTCGATAGGGTTGAGTGTCTACATTTTGTGGACAATCCAACGAATCCATCCCCTTCTGCAGCGCGAGGATGCGGTATTTCCCAAGTCTGATTGTTGCTGGCCCTCACGCGGCAGCTGGCGCGATGGAAGAGCCGTTTTTGTCTTCTACTTGCTCAAGAACGAAAAAAAACCAAATGTGGCTGGCCAAAAAAGGACGATACCGAGGCATTCACAAGCAGCTGGAATTGAATCTGCTATGTTGCAGCTGACAATTTAGAGAGAGCTCCGGGTTCGATGTCGGCGAAATCGTGCGAATTTGACGGGCGCGCACTCCAACTACTCACGTCAGAGGACGGATGCGTTCTTCTTGATATCGAGCATGATCGAATTCTGAAACTGAATTCGGTAGCCGCTGAAATGCTGGCGGAGCTGAGCGTCGGCCAGACGGATCTGCAGATTGCCCGCAACCTTTCTCTCAAATACCAAGTGAGCGAGCAGCGTGTTGCGTCCGATATTGCAGCATTAAAGCGACGTATCGATGAACTTGGAATTGATGGGGCGTCGGTACGCAAACATAAGCCTGGAACTCATGCCCATAGTACTGAGTCTCGTCCCTCATTTCCGTGGTACAGCCACGCATCGGCTCAAACTGGGCCAAGACCGCCAATAATAACGGTTATGGCGGCGTTAGTGGGACTTGTGGTCTTCGATCTGATCCTGTCGCTCTTTTCTCTGAAAGTCATGTGCGCCTGTGTGCGGTCCTGGCCCGTTAAACATTCGAGAACTATTGATCGAGAGGTCATTGGGTGTGTTTGCAATGCAGTCCACCGCGCCTGTGTTTGGTATCCCAAAAGGACTTTGTGCTTGCAGCGCTCTGCCGTTACGACTTGCCTACTGAGGGTCCGGGGAATCTCAGCTGCCATGAAAATTGGTGTGCGGCCAATGCCATTCATGGCGCACGCATGGGTTGAGGCGGATGGCTTCGTGGTCAATGACTGGCCCAAGGTGAAGAAGTTCTATTCGCCCTTGGTGTCGCACTAATCGTTTGAATTCATTATGAAGATCCAGTTTGGGTCGCTTCACCTGGATGGCCGGCCAGCAACCCCACTAGATTCACAAACTCTTTTAGGGGACCTTTGCCAAAAGCCAGCGGAACTCTCCGGCCTCATGGCAGAAGATTCTGTGACCATGCTTTACCGTGGGCAACGTATTACTCCGGAAGAAGACTTTGAAAACCAGCCGTTGCGCATAGGCTGGTACACACTCACTTGGGACGGTCGTCTCGACAATCGCGAAGAACTGGCAAGCCGAATAGGGATTACGCAACTCCAAAGCACGCCTGACCCAGTGATCGTTTTAAAGGCCTACATCGCTTTTGGCAAAAGTGTATTCGCCGATTTGGTTGGGGAATTCGCTCTCACGCTCTGGTGCCGGCGAACAAAATCACTGTTATTTGCCCGGTCTAGTTGTGGCGCACGAACTCTTTACTACGTTATTGATAATAACCAGCTCACTTGGTCGAGTGATTTTGCCCACCTGGTCAGAGTTACCGGCGTCGATCTCACGGTCAATGACGCCTATGTCGTCGAATACATGGTCGGGCTACCCGCCACCAACATCACTCCCCTTACCAGAGTTGGGGTTGTTGCCCCCAATCGTGCTATTCAGTTCAACAGAGGGCGCCTCACTCACACAGAGGAGCTCTGGAATCCGAGCCGTGCGCCCTTTCTTGAGTATCGCACCGATAGAGAGTACGAAGAGCATTTGCGCGAGGTGCTCAAGGACGCAGTTCGAGTCCGCCTGCGGTCGAAGCGTCCCGTTTTTGCCGAACTCAGTGGTGGACTGGATTCATCGACAATCACGCTAGTGGCCGATCAACTCTTACGCAGTCAGAACAGATCGCCAGAGGGTCTGCAAACGACTTCGTGTGTTTACGAGCGATCAACAACCTGTGATGAAAGCCCGTTTATTCGTGTGATTGAGGAAAGGCGCGGTATTGATTCACACCTTGTCCATGAGGAAGACCTGAGAGCCACCTTGGGATTGCAGGATCCAGAATTTGTAGGATTACCGAATCCTCTTCATTGTTTCCCGGGACGATACCCGACCATTGCAAAATCGATGGCCCCTTTCGGCGCACGAGTACTTTTAACCGGTGGCGGTGGAGACCATCTCTTCTGGAGCGAGGCTAATGGCACGCCCATTGTGGCTGACTATATTCACAACGGCGGTTTACTCAGGGCCCACGGTGAGTGTCGCACCTGGAGTCACGCTGCGAGCGGTTCGTATTATGAGTTGCTGTTGAAGAGAGCACTTCCACTGGCTTTGGAGAGTTGGTTACCCGCTAAATCTCGGTACAACAGGCCGAAACTGCCTGGATGGCTACATCCGCGGTTCCAAGAGCGCCTGGTATCACTCACGCCGAGTTTTACCGGGTATACGAGTTGGCGCAGCACTCCAAGTAAACGAGCACAGGTGTTTTTTCTCGATCAAATGTTTCGCTATCTCGGCTGTGGTTTCCTGCAAGAATATAACGACCTCTATATTTCCCATCCGTATTCTCACAGACCGCTTGTTGAGTTTTGCTTGGGCACTCCCGTTTCTCAGTTCCTGCGCGATGGTGAGACGAGATCCTTGATGCGTCGCGCGTTCGGGGATCTGCTACCTCGTAAAACGGCGAGACGTACAAGCAAGGGGCTCGTTGACGAGAGCATTACCAGGACATTGCAAAAAGAGTGGTCCAGCGTGTCGGAGCTTAACCAATGGCAGGTCTGTGAACGAGGTTACGTTGCACGTCCAATTCTATGGAAGTCGCTGACCGCTGCCAACCTGGGAGTTGCTGATCAGGCTGGCCGATTGTTTCGTCTTTTCTCACTTGAGCGTTGGTTACGCTCGTTACGGCACGTGAGACCGGATGTGACACCCGAGCCGAGCGCGGCGTGACTGTCGCGCGCGCAAATTCGTCTCGGATTTGAAAGTCCGTTTGGAAAACCCACCAGTTTGAGGTACCGATTCGGTGGAGAAAGGAGAAAATAGCATGGAGTACACCACGCCGGTAGTTGATGTAGCGGGTCCTGCAAGCGAGATCATCCAAGCTTCCGGGGGGCCACGAACTGACGGGAATGGCTACGTTTTCAGTCAGGGCTTTGTCTGCAACCCTGAGGAATAGTAACCTCAAGCGGAATCGCGATCAGCGATTCCGCTTCGCCATCCGACAGGAACAACGACTCACACCAGCTGCGAGATTCTAGAATCCGAGCTTCAGTGAGAGTTGCAGAGAGCGAGCGCCTCCGATCTGATAAAGTGGACTGAATCCGGTCCCGAACGCCCCGAGTTGCCCACCTGCCAATCCCTGCGCGAGCGTAGCCCGAGAGAGCCCAAACCCGCTTTGAGGAACAAACGCTCCATTCGAATCAAGTGATCCCATTTCTCCTGACTCCGGTGAGAAACTGGGATGATTAAACAAGTTGAACACCTCGACGCGAGCCTTAATGCCGAATCGCTCTGTGATTCGGAAAGTCCGTTGAACCGCAACATCTAGCTGAAAAAGTGAAAAGCCTCGAAAAGAATTTCTGGTAAGCGAGCCTTGTTGGTGAGCAGTTGGCACCGACAGTGCCAATGTATTTATCCGTCGCCCTCCGGGAGCATTCGGATCATCGACATACATCGCTACACCTGGAATCAAATCGGGTCGAAAGTCATACACCCCAAATCCAATATCCCTGGAGACGGTAACGTTAACCGGGGGAGAGGACCGAATCATGGCGATCGAGTCAATTGCCCAATTGCCGAGCAGCATTTTTATGGTGTGCGAACCACCTTCGATCTTGGATGAATAATCGAAGCCCAGTGTCGCCGTATGCCGGATGTCGAAGTCTGACGAGCCATAATCGATGACCGGGTTGAGAAATTGTCCCGGTATGCCGTTGAAGATTGAGTCGGTAGAGCCGTTGTCAAGCGAGTGAGAAAGGGAATAGGAAGCGAGGATGCTGACACTCGCGCTTGCGCGACGAACAAATCGAACCTGAAGCGCGTTGTAACTAGAATAGCCGGCGTTATTGGTAAATAGGATCTGGGTGAATGCCTGCGGCACGCCGGCCGTACCGCCGAGGTATTCTTCGGTGCGGAGCAAGTTGTGTCCGGAAGCACCGAGGTAGCTCATGGTCAGATTTTGCCTCTCTCCGAGAGATTGCTGGAGAGTGAGATTCCATTGCCACGTGTAGGGAACTCTGAGAGCTGAGGGGAATGCCACTATAGTGCGGAATGGAGGAGGCCCGGGAACCGAGGGCGGCGGTGACGCGTCCTCCTTACTTAGCGGGAAAGGTGACCCGAATAAGAGCTTTAGCGCCAAAAAGGGAAAATTCGTTCCGTCGAAAGCGTTTCCTGCCGGACCGTTGCCCAGATCGTAAAACCTGCCGGCGCCAACCCTGATAATTGATTCTGTTCCTGAAGAACTCCGCAACCGATACGCAAGACCCAGGCGTGGGGCAAGGTTGGTTAATGTCGAGTGGTAGATCGGCGTGTCAGGCGCAGCTAGCGAGAGGGCTGAAAGATCGTTTACGTTCTCAATCGCAAACGGTCGTTGGCCGTTGGGTCCCTGGCCACTCGGTGCAGGGTTGTAGTCCCACCTCAGTCCATAAGTAACGCTTAGGCGGCTCGCCACCTTCCATGCATCTTGTAAATATGCTGAGTAATTCCTGAACTTTGAATGGACCGGAACGGCGGATGCTACAGCAACAAACAAGCTTTTAAGACTCAGAGCAGATTGAACGTCAGCGAAAATAGTCTGTTGGAGGTAAGCCGCCGGGGCGTTCTTCGGCGCTACACTTCTGATGTCAAATCCTGTCTTGATTAGGTGGCTTCGTATTTGATACGTCAAATTGTTAATTACATTGATCTGCCTTTGCGCATTGGCCACCTCTCTGCCGACCGCCAGCTGCCGATTTCGAGCATTTGTGGCCGCGAACAACTGAAAAGTGCTGTTCTCCGCGTTGAACGGAGGAGGAAATATACTCTCCGATGGAAGCGCCACAGCACCACCGAACCCATCGAGTTGATCGCGACCGGATGCAGTTGATCTGCTCCAATTAAACCGCACATCGTTTGTGAATGTGGAGGAGACTCGATACGTCAGACCGGCCGTGAAAGTCTCCAATCCGAAAAGAGTATCGGTTACGGTGCTAAGGCTGTTGATCGCTGCCCCTCGCTGCTTTCGCTCCGAAGTTGAGAAGTTGTACCTTCCAAACATTGATAGAGACTCGCCTATGCGGTGGTCAAGTCGCAAACTGATCGTGTCGAGGCTTGAAGGATTTGAGAATGCATAGGTGGCGTGCGCTAAACCCTTGCCCTCATCAGGCCCATTTGGAAGTGGATATGCGTCAAGAAAGGGCTTTATCGAGGTTGGCGCATCGTTCCTCGCAACCATAGAGGGAACGTCACTTTCTATGGACGTGGGCTGCCGGAGACGGATCCCTTCATATGACGTGAAGAAGAATGCCTTGTTCCTGACGAGAGGTCCGCCGAATATACCTCCATAGTCATTCTGTCTGAGGGCGGCACGTTTCAAATTGTCCCTGTTCGCAAACCAATCATTTGCATCCAGAGCGTCGTTTCTTAGGAAGTCAAAAACCTCTCCGTGGAACTCGTTAGCGCCAGCGCGGCTCACGATCGATATTTGAGCTCCCGGCATACGGCCGAATTCGGGGGTGTAGCTTGATGTCAGCACGGCAAACTCCTCCACGTCGTCCGTAGACACCAAACTGTTGGTGCCTCCGAACGCTGTCACTGCTGGCAATGATCCGCTGGCGGATTGTCCCGGTGTCACGCCGGCGACAATTCCGACGTTCGCGCTCGTTCCGTCAATGATGAAGTAGTTAGCGTTCGTTCTCTGACCATTGACGCTGAATTGCCCCTGACTGGCGAAAGTGGTCGGCGTGATTACCACGCCTGGAGTCAATTGAAAGAGTGTCTGAAACGATCGACCGTTGAGTGGAAGTTCCGTCACCAGTGTCTGGTCGACGACGGTACCCATTGTCGCCGTTGTCCCAACCGGCGTGCCATTACCTCCGATGATCACCGGCTCCAATGCACTTCTCGCTGAGAGACTGAAATTCTGTTGAAGGTCATCCTGGACAAATATGGTCAAAGTCGCCGACGCAGTCCTGTAACCTGGTGCAGAGACTTCGACGCGGTAATGACTTGGTCGAATGGCTGGAAACACATAGAGCCCTGCCTTGTTGGTCTGGGCTGTGTTTTTGATATTTCGATCGACATCCACCAACTCTACGCGAGCCTTGGCGATGACAGCGCCTGAGGAATCAACGACACGCCCCACCAATAAAGCGGTATCCATCTGGGCGATGGCGAAAGCGGAATAGACGATTCCGAAAGCGGCCCAGGAGACGAGAGTGCGAGGGCGGGGACAAATTCGTCGAAAGCAACTGATCGGACGCACAGATTGAATTACCACTTCGGCAGGGCGTTAATAGTCGGATGGCCGTCATCACTCTGAGACGGGCAACGGTTAGCGGTCGTTTGCTTTCTCGCCCAAAACCCTAAAAAGCATTCTTTTGCCTGAAGGCTGCGTGATGGCCTTCTTGTACGATTCTTCGGTCACGAAAACCGAATTGATGTTTGCGAGTAAACGTGGATCGGTGACCTTCAGAACCCAACGCCCCTGCTGTTCGCTATCGACGTGGAACTTACCCAGGCTGACGACCTGCTGAACAGTGTTGGGTGTTTGGCCCCATACATAAAATGCATGCTCATCATGGATCTTGTCGGTCAGGTCGTACGCGTAGAAAACAAGCTTCTTGCCTTCAGCGTAGAAAATGCGGCCGCGCGGCCGCGCTGTCCTGGCATTCTGCGTCACCTCGGGAAGAACATTCAGCACGTGTACGTTGCGATCAACAATGAGGTCGTACGCTTCACGGAGTGTGGCGTCCAACTCCCTGGACAACCCGACCTGGGTGTTTAGCTTCAAGACCTCTTCACGGAGATTCTTGACTTCTGCTTCGCTTGCCAATGACGCGACCCGAGCGGCATTCTCCCGGACCTGTAATTTCTCCAGATCCGCTTCAAGTTCCCCAAGTCTAGCCTTCTGCTTTGATTCGTTTTCCTGAAGCTCCGAAATCGATTCCTTAAACTCTGCAACTTGGGCAACGAGCGAGGCTCTCTCCTCTTGCCTCTGTTTCAGTTTGCCCTCCGCGGTTGCCAGCTGGTTGCGTGCCTCGCGTAATTGCTCTGTTAGACGAACGCTTTCATCGTCGGGGGGCGTTGCAGCGCTCGGTGGCAACTTTTGAGAGGTTACTACCGACGTCGCCTGTGGCACATGGCGGGTTGTCTGATATCGCACACCGAGGAGAAACGAAACAGCAACGAGAAGAATGACTACTGGAACCCAGGAAACTGTACTCTTGGATTTAAAAGGAAGCCGCCACGACCAGAACACGGCTCGCTTACCGAGGGTGTTCCGCTGGATTGCCAAAGGAATGCCGGCGGATCGTGCACGGGCCTCAACTCTCTGAGTCATTCCCTCAGGGAGGTGCGCTCTATCCGCCGCTCCTTTCGCTCCCGACAATATCAAGTAGGTCTCCTCGAATGTGCGCCTGAGCGTTCTGCATTTTTGGCAGGCACGCGAATGCTCATCGAATTCGGCCCATTCTTCCGCGCGCAGTTGCCCGCTCACCGCGAGAGCGCAGAGTTCCTCAAATTTGTCATGAGGCGACATGACAGGCATCCTTTACTCGCTACCACTTTGGCCATCTACACCGGGGCCCTTGGCCGAGAGTCCGAGCTGCAATTTCTTCAGACCTCCGTAATATAAGCGTCGAACAATGGAAAGTGATTCGTCTATTTCCAGTCGAACCTCATCAAGAGTCAGGCCACGGAAGAAATGAAGCTCGATCACTTCCCTTTCCTTCGGCGGCAGTGTGTCGAGTAATTCCTCTATGAGTTGGTCTGACTCCTGTTGTGACAACTGCGCCATAGGTCCACCCTGATAGTCATCTGACACTACGCTCGCATCAAGTCGCAATAGCTCGTAAGTACCTCGCGATTGAAGATGTCTCTTTCGGTCTATCGACCGATGTCTGGCCGCTCCTATCACCCACGATTTGAAAGTGCCCTTCCGAAAATCAAACTGCGAGATCCGCTGATAAATCCCTAACACAACATCCTGAACAACGTCTTCCGCTTCTCCATCATCGCCCAGTACCCGCCGTGCGATCTGGAAGACCAATGCACGGTACCTCTCGTACAGCACAGTCAGCGCATCCTGGCGGCCGCGCCCAAGTTCTATCGCCAAGTCCTCGTCACTTAGACGAAAAAGATCGTCATCGTCCGCCCTGGGAGGTCGCGAAAACATGAGAAAACGCCAAGGAATGAACTTCACAACCAACATGGCGGGAGCCAACATTCCAGATGATACTCACATTCTTAGTTCCCTCTAACCACGATTTAGGACGTGTCCCTTATATAAGAACTTTCAAATCTTTACGTTTTTCGATTGTGCTGGCAAAGGTGGGTGTCGGCTTGGGTTGCCGAAATGACGCTAATTGCCACTTGGTAATGGGCGAGACGTGAGAAAGGCGCATTTCCGAATCCGCTTTCCTTAACCAGTCTATGGGAGCACAACCTTCGGGTCGGCAAAGGCAGTCCTCCAATCTTTTTTAATTGCCCCGCCGGATTATTTGTCGTTTGTTTACGTATTTATCTATAGAAGGTTTTTTCACACTGCGATGCCGTCGAGGACTCCGCTGCTGAATCACCGGGAGTTAACACATGAAATGTGCGCGCATCAACCCGGGGCCGGAACGCCAAAGATGCGGTTCTCAGTCTCGATATCTGAGCGACCTGATGTCCTTTGAGGGTTTATCCGCCAGAGAAATAGCGCGCCGTAGCACGGTCATTGCACAACAGCATGGGAAGCCTAAGTTAGCAGTTGGCCATCAAGCAGTCTCTGCCTGGACGAATGGCACACGTCACCCCAACCCAACGCACAAGAAACTTCTCGCCGCAATTCTCGGAGTCTCGGTAGCAAATCTCAATCGTGCATGTGACAGCAAAGACGAGCACGTCAACGTGCACACCACGCTGCATTCAACGACCGCGGTTGTCCATGGCGCCCTTCACAAGTACGGGTACCAGGTTGTGGTCAGAAGCGAAATTAGCCTCTTTGGGCCCGCTGTATACCGTGACTGGGCTGAGATGTTCGTGTTTCGCCCGCCGCAACTGATGCGGCACCTACGGAACGTCCGTCATGACTTGTTCGGCTGGATCCCGGATGACTCTGCGAGCCCGATGGTTCGTGCTCCGCACTGTTTGGTTCCGCTCGAAAAAGTGTCTCAACGCACGGCGTTACGAATCCTGGACATGGCCGATTCGGCCCATAGACGGGTCTGGTTTGTATATTTGCCGGGCGGAAAGCTCCACGTAGGCGTTGGATATCGGGACGGCCATTTGTTTTCATTCGCCAGAAACAATGGAAGAGAGGTCGTATTCAATAATTTCCTCTTGTCACAAGTTGATTTCGTGGGGTACTTCACTGGTAAGGTCCTTTTTCACCTGCTTCTTGGTTCCAAGAACCAACAATCACATAGACATCGAGAGTACTCGAATCACCCACCAACAACAGACGGCTTGGCCAATGCCGCCAAAGAAAACAAGGGTTCTGTAGCCGCAGTATTTCTCTGAACAGAATAGGCGACGTTGTACGGTGATCAAGATCGAAGGTGTACAAATGCATTCTTCCGAACTACAGACAAGTGAGCGCTCACTATTGCCGGGGGTATCAAAGAATGGCGGGCCCGCTGGTCGATCTCGCGCTTCCGAACAGGGAGGCGGTGATTTCCGATTGGCAGCAACGGAAGATGGCGGCGTCCTGCTCGATATCAAGAATGATCTTATACACAAACTGAGTTGCCTTGGGGTTCAAATGATTCGTGCTCTAGCAGCGGGCAATAGTGAGGCAGAGATAATTGCTGATTTTCCGGCTCAATACGGCCTTGGCAGGGAGCGCGTTGAAGAGGATCTGGAAATCCTGCAAAGGCGTTTGCGCCAATTGGGATTGCAGCTGCCAAGTGGGGGACTCATAGAAGAGGTCGCCGTCCCGGCTTCTCCCGATTCATTGCCAACTTTTCCATGGTACGGAAAACAAAATGCGGGAGGCCTGAAAGCGGCGCCAGTCGCGACAATTTGGGCGTTCGTCGGGATCGCCGCGTTCGATTTCATCCTCTTATGGTTTTCCATGCACACTCTGCGCCGCATACTAAGATCGTGGCCCACAGCACGATGTGCAGTTGCCGACGAAAACGCCACTCTCGAAAGAGTTTGCGCCGCAGTAGAAAGGGCTTGCGTCTGGTATACAAAGAAAGCCCTCTGCCTGCAACGATCTGCTGTGACTACCTGCCTGCTTCGCAACGCTGGGCTCCCAGCCCAAATGGTAACAGGCGTGCAAATTATGCCCCTGTCCCCTCATGCTTGGGTCGAGATTCGCGGTTCCGTTGTGAACGACCATAAGCGAGTCTCACGAGTTTACGTTCCTATCGACCGCTGTTAACCGGCACCTCTGGAGTTTTCAAGATGAGTGTTCAAACTGGTATTTGTTATTTCGATGGAAGAGAGGTATCGCAGCACGACGTTGCCTTCCTCCTAAAAGGGCTCGGAACACGCGGGCCTGACTTCAGCGACATCAAGACCTCAGAACATGTGGGCTTCGGTTTTAGTGGGCTTCTCATCACACCAGAAGACCGACAAAATCAGCCTCTGACGGGCGACAGCGGTTGCATTGTCACATTCGACGGGCGGCTGGACAATCGAGACGAACTCTCGATACGAATCGGAGTTAAACGCGGGACATCGCTGAGCGACGTGAGTCTTGTCCTGGAGGCATACGAACGGCTTGGTGCGAGCTGCTTTGACAACGTAATCGGGGAATACGCCTGCGCAGTATGGGACAGACGGCTGCAATCCCTTTTCTTGGTACGATCGCAGTGTGGCACTCGGCCCCTGTTCTACACCGCAAGTCCCGAGAGGGTCATTTGGTCATCGGAACTCGATGATCTGATCGTGAAGTCCGGAATTTCCGTCGAGGTCAATGAGCATTACGCGATCGGATATCTCTATTATCAGCCAGACATCGACGAGTCTCCATTTCGAGGTCTGGCGGTAGTCCGACCCGGGAGCTATACCAGGATTGCGCACGACGGTACAGTCAATCCAGCAGTGCCGATCTGGCATCCGGATCGAATTGAGACGCTAAACTTAAAGTCCGATGCTGAATATGAGGAGGCTTGTCGAGACCAGCTCAAGCGGGCGGTGGCCAGTCGTCTTCGGGCGCGCCGTTCCGTTTTCAGTGAAATGAGCGGTGGCTTAGACTCTTCGACGGTCGTCTTACTGGCCGACCAGGTTTCAAAGGAAGCGGGTCGAGATCCTGGAACGCTTAGGACGGTCTCATGCACCTACCAACGATCCAGATCTTGTGACGAAAGCTTTTTCATCTCCATGGTGGAGAAGGTCCGCGGGCGTGAAGGAATTCACGTGTTGGAGGAAGACCAGCAGGTGACCCTCGGGCTGGACGACATCATTTTCACTGGTGTCCCTAATACGCATCATTGCTTTCCGGGGCGATTTGCAAGCGTCGCGGCGGCGATGCAGCGCTCGGAATCTCGCGTTCTACTAACGGGAAATGGTGGAGATGAGTTGTTTTGGTCAAATTATGCGGGTAGTCCCGAACTCGCAGATCTGCTGTCAGGCGGCCACATACGTGGCATGTTTCGCGAAGCCCGCAGGTGGAGCCAGGACGCTGGTCTGCCCCTCTGGAGAGTGCTGCTCACAAATGCAATCGGCCCAATTGCCATTGCCAATCGCCTTTTCCCATGGCATCCGGCAGAGGCAAATGCGACGAATCGCGTCATGACCCCGGAGGCACGCCGGTGGTTTATGGGCAGTGGGCGCATTCTTGGACTGGCAGTTAGTTCCAATGTGAGGCCGCCGAGCCGCCGAGCTCGAGTTCACTCCATGCGCACAGCAACCGCTACCATCGCTGCTGGTTACTTTAACGAATACCACAACATCTTTTTCAGTCATCCTTACATGCATCAGCACCTCGTCGATTTCATCCTCTCAATCCCTATGAATCAAATCGCTCGGCCCGGGCAGGAGCGCTCCCTTATGCGGCGCGCGATGAAGGGAATTCTGCCTGAGAAGATAAGAGCCCGCAGGAGCAAAGGATCTGTGGACGAAGTGTTCTGCCGCACCTTCGCGCGTGATTATCGCAGCATTGGCGATGTAAATTCGCTTGAGGTGTCCCAGCGGCGTTATGCCGATCCCTCGCGCCTGCTCGAGGCAATTCGACTTGGGAGTCTCGGGAGGACCGAGCATAGCGGTATTTTGCTGCGAATGCTCAGCATGGAGCGTTGGCTACGCTCACTGAAGACAATTGCGGACCTCCGCTTACAGCTCAGGTCGTGGCACGACAAATTTGTGGTCTCTGACCTTGTGACGAATTGTTCCGAGTAGTCTCCATCCCCGCACTCGGAACGAACACGCTACTAACGCGGGATGGAGAAAGGGGAACGGTATGACGATCGAGCACACAGTAGTGTTTGAAACAGTGGGCAAGGCGAGTCAGTTGATCCAGCAAAAGATCGGAACCGGCGACGGAGGTCCGGCTGGGATGGCGAATTCACAGATTCTCACTTCCCTCGAAGTGGAAGACTGACTCTTTCATGAATGATTCGAAGCTACTTCCGTATGACTGTTGGTAAGAAGGTGTGCCCATCCCCGCACTTAGCATTAAACCCTAGTTGGATGGAGAAAGGAGAAACATCATGAGAAACGATCAGACTCCCGTGATTGAGACCGTAGGTGTTGCGAGTGCTCTTATTCAAACCAAAGCACCAGCCGGTCCTGATGGCGGACCGCCATCGCAATCTCTAGGCGTGATCGCGACCGCACTAGAGACGGAGGAGTAACAACTCCTCAAAGGTTAGGTTGGCCTCACCTCTTCGTTGAGGCCAACCCCTCTTGCCTTTTGCGAAGCGCTCGCCAACGAAAGTATTGATCCGCCTTCGCGGGATTGGGATCTTCTTCCCCAGTTAGCCAGAACAAGAACCAATCGACATTTCCTTGTTGTGAAATCATTCTCTCCCAGGGCCTCTGCAGGATGTGTTCGCCGTCTTGCATGTAAATCATTTCTACCGGCTTGCCAAGCCGAGACAGTCCCGAAAACCATTCCCACTCATAGAGTAACACCCACTGATTTTCCGCTGTGATACGAATCGGTGCATTGACTGCATCGAGATGAAATCCAGTTGAGTGCGTCATCCAAAGATTTAGCCCGTCGCCCCAAGGCATCCCTTCGTTTAGCCCTTCCCGTTCGGCATTGCCTTGGACACTGGAATTGGCCGACAGAAGATATTGAAAATATCCTGCTTCAAATCCGTCGGTCACTGAGGCGGCAGCGAAATGGAAAGCCGAGGCTGTCAATGCGTATTTCACGGCAAAACAAGTCCGACTGAAACCCATAAGCCCGATGCGAGTGAGGTCGATCGTTCCTTTCTTGTCCAGGTAATCGATCGCCCCTTGAAAGCTGGCCAACTCGTGTGGCCCTTCTTGTGGAGTACCGTGAACGCCGCGGGTATCATCCTCTATTTGAAGGACAAAAATGTCTTTGCCTGCCAGAGGCTGAGCGGCATATCCCGTCGTGTAGGGCCCGTCAATGCGAAATCTGTCATGTTCCCATCCGTGGGTTTGGATCACGAGCGGATACCGATGACCCTCTCTGAAATGAATGGGGTAATAAAGGCCGCCGGTAACTTGGTGCCCGTCTGATGCCGTCCAGCGTATTTCCTCCACTTTCGGAAACTCTAGATTCCGAAACTGCGGATTCAAATCAAGTAGCAGCGCTCGATGCGTCGATGTGTCAACTGCGTAGATCTTGGGAGCATTGCTCATATCTTCTTCAAGCACAATTTCAGGCGTTGATATGGAGGCCGTCTCGGTCTTATTTTTTTCCCATATCGAGCCGTTCTTTCGGAAAACAACCTTTTGAACCGGCCCGGAGGTCGAGTCGGACCTGCCCTGATCGAATATGAGTCCGTAACGGTCCCATCGAACCAGTCTGAGGTCATCCTGGCTTATCTCATGAATCTGTCCATTTAGTACTGTGACTTCTGCCGCAAATATCGACGACGCCCTCGTGCGTCGCTCTTCTCCATTCACATTGTCCAATGGCAGGTAAACATTCGTAACCACGACGGAGTCGCTCGATGGTGACCATGCAGCTTCGGTTCCGGACTTCCTCCTGACTGGCGAATTTAAAAGCAGTTTGCTCGTTCCTGTCATCGTATTGACGACTTCGTATTGGTAGACCCAGGAATACTCACCGACCGGAGTTGGCGTTGACACTTGCTTGCTAATGTCTTCGTCTTGGTAACTGCTCCAAGCTGCTGGCGGCGACGGAGCTTGCGTTAACGTGACAAGAAATCGCCCATCGGGAGATAGCGAAAACGTCGGCCAATAGATCAAGGGCCTGCCCTCGACCTTCAGCCGGTGCGGTCGGCCCGTACCACGCTGAAAGAACAGCTGGTCGT
>Ga0207112_1003_pt1 | contig 66453 bp, 52 predicted proteins | sample Alteio_BWMinHeat_72_FD_153549 | JGI IMG/M metagenome (GOLD analysis project Ga0207112, IMG submission 153549) | Enriched cells from forest soil in Barre Woods Harvard Forest LTER site, Petersham, Massachusetts, United States -... | ecosystem: Environmental > Terrestrial > Soil > Temperate forest >...
TGGTTGTTTGCAATTGCTCGACCCTCCTGAACACCTCGACAAATATTATCCAGCAAATTACTATTCATTTCATCCAAAACCTCTGAACTGGTTCACTGCTGCAATAAAGCGCGAGCGACTTGATGCAGCACGAACTGGAAAAGGTGTGCTTGGGAGGTTGCTAGTCCAGCGATACGGGGTGCCGGCACTCGTTACATGGACACAAAAAGCAGGCGTTAGCTTACAGAGTAAGATTCTTGACGTTGGCTCCGGAAATGGTGACATCCTCTCCGAGTTTGCTATCGCCGGATATGAGAATATTCTCGGGATCGATCCCTATATTGCTGGTGATATTCATGTGGAGAATCGGTTCAAGATCCTGAGACAAGGTCTCGAGACGCTCTCGGGGAGCTTCGATCTCATCATGCTTCATCACTCGTTCGAGCATATGGCGGAACCTCTGCATGTGCTCGAAATGCTTCATCGGCTTCTCGCGCCTGGCGGTTGTATTCTTCTCAGAATTCCGGTTGCGGCTTCCTATGCATGGCGAACGTATCGTGAGCATTGGGTGCAGCTGGATGCGCCTCGCCATCTCTTCCTGCATACGGGAAAAAGTGTCGGACTTCTGGCCGTGGAAGCTCAATTGCGTATCGAAACTGTGGAATATGATTCAACAGCATTCCAATTTTGGGGAAGCGAGCAATATGCGAAGGACATCCCACTCTATGATACACGCTCGTATGAAGTGGATCCTGCAAACTCACTATTCAGTGCAACGACCATTAAAGCATACGCAAAGCACGCTGCGGATTTGAATCGCAAGCACGAGGGCGATGCAGCATGTTTTTATCTGCGCGCCTTATGAACTACACTTTATGGCTCAAGAGATCTTTTGCATGAAATCGCACGAGGTGTGGAGATTGTGCGAAGTTGCTCAGTTATATTTATTGCGATAATCAATGGGCGATAAGCCGGTGATCTTCTTAAAAGTAGTTCGGAAAGCTTTGGTGTCAGAGTAGCCGACATCGTACATCACTTCGTTGACATTCTTTCTACTGGATTCGAGGCTCTTTTTCGCGGCTTCGATCTTCACACGCTGCATGTATTCTACCACCGTGTTGGACGTAGCTTTTTTGAACCGCCGCTCAAATGTACGGCGGCCCATCGCTGACATTGCAGCTAATTGCTCGACCGTGATCTTGCTTTGGAAGTTACTTTCAATAAAAGTCTGTGCATCTCTGATCGGCTCATCTTCATGATCTTTTTGGCCGGAAAACATAATGAATGGCGACTGGCTATCCCGATCAATTTCTATTTCGTAAATCTTCGCGCAAGCGATCGCGACATCGCGTCCCGCGTACTTATCGATGATGTAGATGATCAGATTCCAAAATGAGGTCGCGCCCCCGCTCGAATAGACACCGCGTTCGTCGGTGATGATCTTCTCCGAGACGAGATTCACGTCCGGAAACATTTTTCGAAACTCATTCTGCGCCAACCAATGGGTCGCACACTTTTTCCCATCTACAAGACCAGTGGAGGCGAGCAAAAATGCGCCGACACAGAGGCTTGCGACTTCTGCTCCTTCCTTGTATTGGTCAACGATCCAGGGAAAGAACTCGCGATTCAATGCGATGACCTCATCCCAGACGCCATTGACTGCAGGGATAATGATAAGGTCCGCTTTATATGGGTCCTTGATCGTCAAGTCAGGAGTGATGTTGATGAAGCGGCCGTACGCCTGGGTAGCTGAAGTGATGCCTATCAATCTCATGCCAAAAACGGGTGGTTTTCCCATACCTGCCAGCACGTCATTCGCACGGGTAAAGCCGATGAACGATCCCTCGATGCATCCCACCGAAGCAGCGCCGCGCGGGACGAGAATAGCGATGTTTTTCATACCACAAATATAAAGAACTCGATTGTCGCAATCAACCCCTTAGTATGCCGTTTTTACGCCTCACTACCTCAGTATCTCGTTACATATGTTTGCATCGTTAGCAAATTCATCTGACGTAAAGGAGATGACGCAGATCAACGCATATGTGAACTTCAATGGCAACTGCCGAGAGGCAATGAATTTTTACTACGAGTGCATTGGGGGTGAACTGGACCTGCAAACTGTCGGTGGATCACCGATCGAAGCCCAATGTCCCGCAGGTATGAAAGATCAGATTCTTCACGCCGCCTTGACCAAGGACTCGCTTCTTCTAATGGGTTCAGATATGGTGGGCCCAGAAGGATTCGACAAGGGGAATAACATTGCTCTTTCGCTTAGCTGTAGTAGCGAAGAGGAGATCAACTCCTTCTTTTCAAAACTCTCCGCAGGGGGGAAGGTCATCCACCAATTGAGAGTGGAGTTCTGGGGCGCAACGTTCGGCGTCTTTACAGACAAATTTGGCATACGCTGGATGCTGAACTATGACAAGAAACTTAACTAATAAAACGTAAAAGATCATGCGAAAAGTAAAACTACAAATGCAGCAAACCCCTAACGGTTTTGTGTGCGGACCCGGCGGAGAACTCGACTGGACGAAGAGGGACTGGGATGACGAATTGAAAAACTACGTCATTAAATTTACAGAGCCCGTCGACACTATCATCCTTGGACGCAAACTCGCAGAAGGATTTATCCCTCATTGGGCCTCCGCGGTAACCGACCCAAAATCTGCCGATGTCTTTGCGCACAAAATGAATGACACGCAGAAAATTGTTTTTTCAAAAACACTAAAACAAACTGAGTGGCCCAATACAAAGCTCGCGAACGGAGATCTGGCCGATGAGATCGCTCGGCTTAAATCGCAGCCGGGAAAAGATATTGTGGTCTACGGAGGTGCGGAGTTCGTTTCAAATTTGATCCAGCAAGGCTTGATCGATGAACTGCACTTATTCGTGAATCCAACTGCGATCGCGACCGGTAAGAGCATATTCAAGGATACCACAAAGCTGAACCTCGTCAAATCGCGAGCATTTAGTTGTGGGGTGGTCGTTCTAAACTATGAACCTTCGAAGTAGTATGTCAACAACCAACGAAACCCAAATCCGCGAACGGATTCAGAAATGGGCAAGCTCCGGAAGGGCAAAAGACTTTCAGAGAGCGATTGGCTATCACGCTACCGATATTCTCTTATTCGATGTCCCTAATCCTTTGCAATCGAAAGGAATCGATGCATATAAACATTCATGGAAAGATGTGTTTTTCCCCTGGTATGGCGAGGATGGTGACATTGATGTCAGCGAATTGATAATTACTGCGGGGGAGGATCTTGCGTTTTGTCACGGCATCATTAACTGCAGTGGAACGACTCAAGGTAGGAAGGAACACTTTAGGATCCGCCTGACTCTTTGCCTCGAAAAGCAAAATGGACAATGGACGATCGTCAATGAACATCACTCAGATACGTGCAAGTAGATAACTACAATGATTACAACTACTGACCTACTCATTGAACTTGAACAAGAATCGCAGATGACGAGGAGAGCGCTCGAGCGGGTTCCACCATCAATGCTTGATTGGTCCCCTCACGAAAAGTCAATGACTCTTGGACAACTCGCGATGCATGTGGCATCACTTCCAGGGGCGATCGCTAATCTATCACAGCAACCGACCTTCGACGTGAGGACCAAAATTCCGCGCCCAGGCGCGAGTAGCGTTGACGAGATCCTTTCGACGCATGACAAAAGTGTTACTGTCGCGAAAACACTGCTCAGCCAGATGGATGATGACTCGTTGAATGTCCCGTGGCGAATGATGAATGAAGACCGAGAGCTAATGGCTATTCCAAGAGGAGCACTGTTGCGATCGGTAATGCTGAACCACTGGTACCACCATCGCGGTCAATTGACAGTGTATCTTCGACTGACAGGTACACCAGTACCCGCGATCTATGGCGCAAGCGCGGACGAAATCCCGTTTGCACTGTAGCATGAATTTCAATAACTCTCATTAAGCCGACGTGAGAAGCTGATTATCTGTAACGACTAAACAACGACACAATGGCGACGCAAATATTCGTAAACCTACCAGTCAAGGACCTCAACAAATCGATCGAGTTCTTTACAAAACTTGGGTTCACATTTAACCCGCAGTTTACAAACGAGAATGCAACGTGCATGGTCGTGAGCGACACTATATACGTAATGCTCCTGGTGGAGAAGTTTTTCAAAACGTTTATCAAAAAGGAAATCTGTGATACTTCGAAGTACACGGAGTCGATCATCTGTCTGTCTGCCGAGAACAAGGCGAAAGTCGATGAGTTGGTAAGCAAGGCAGTCGCGGCAGGCGGTACCACTCCAAATCCCAAACAGGATCTGGGTTTCATGTATGGACACGGCTTCCAGGACCTCGACGGTCATCTCTGGGAGGTCAACTGGATGGACATGAGCGCCGCGCCCCACCCATAATTCCGATTTAGCATAGACAAGCGTTTTTTATCGCATTCAAAAAAATACGACAATGGTAACAATGAACCCGTACGTCAATTTTAACGGTAACACCGAAGAGGCATTCAACTTTTACAAATCCGTATTCGGTGGAGAATTCAGGGGGTTGATGCGCTTCAAGGATGCTCCAGGCAACCCGATGCCGCCAGCGGACCAGAACAAAATCATGCATATCGAGCTACCTATCGGCAAAGGAAATGTCCTTATGGCGACCGATGCGCTTGAATCCATGGGACAGAAAATGAAGATGGGAGACAATTTTTCCATCGAACTTGAGACAGAAAGCAAGGAAGAAGCGGACAAGCTTTACCACGCGCTTGTCGCTGGCGGGACACCTGACCCAATGATGCCGCTCGGAGATGCATTCTGGGGCGCGTACTTTGGGATGCTCACCGACAAATTCGGGATTCGATGGATGGTCAATTACACCTATCCGACGAAGTAAAGGAGGAGCATCATGCGCAAATTACTCGTATTCAACTCAGTAACGCTTGACGGTTTTTTTACCGACAAGAACGGCGACATGAGCTGGGCTCACCAGGATGATGCGGAGTGGAAGGCGTTTGTCGATGAGAACGCAAAGGGCGAAGGAGAGTTGGTGTTCGGCCGAATTACCTACGACCTCATGGTAAAGTTCTGGCCAACACCGTTCGCGATCGAGAGTTTTCCGATCGTTGCTGAGCGGATGAATAGTGCGCCGAAGGTAGTGTTTTCGCGAACGCTTGACAAGGCACCGTGGAATAATACGAAACTAGTAAAGGGAGACATTGCTGCGGAAGTACGAAAGATGAAGAACTCGCCTGGAAATGACATGGTAATCCTGGGAAGTGGCAGCATCGTGTCACAATTGGCGCAGGAGGGTTTGATCGATGAATACCAAATGGCGGTCAATCCCGTCGTGCTGGGCAAGGGAAGGACAATGTTCGACGGCGTTAAAGACATGTTGGCATTGAAATTAACAAAAAGTCGGACGTTCACGAATGGAAATGTTCTGCTGTGTTACCAACCGAAGTAAAAATTAATAAAAGCGAAAGGTAAAAATATGGAAAAGATCCAAACATTCTTGTGGTATGATAATCAGGCTGAGGAGGCCGCAAAATTTTACACCTCCATTTTCAAAAACTCGAAGATCATAGGCAATATGCCTGGGCAAAATGGAAAGCCAATGGGGGTGACCTTCGAATTGGAAGGACGTGAGTTCATCGCCTTCAATGGCGGTCCGCATTGGACGTTTAGCGGAGCCACTTCTTTTTTCATCAATTGTGAGACACAAGAAGAAGTAAATTACTTTTGGGAAAAACTCTCCGAGGGTGGTCATAAAGATCGCTGCGGATGGTTGCAGGATAAATTCGGCGTCTCCTGGCAAGTTATACCGACTGCCCTCGGACGGCTGATGAGTGATAAAGACCGAAAGAAAGCAGGAAATGTCATGCAGGCAATGCTGCAAATGACGAAGATCGACATTAAAGCGTTGAACGATGCATATGACAAAGAATGAAATTCCACAATGAAGCCAAAGCGAGGCTTTGCTCTACTTTGGATCTGCTTAAAGCAAATCTCACCAAAGCACATCAGGCGTTGTATGCAAGTTTGATGTTCACAAGTAAACCATTGAAAGATAGATCATCATGTTAGCAAGTAAAGACGCAACTACAAACATCGCAGTGAAAAATCTTGAAATCGCAAGAAAATTCTATGAAGATACTCTCGGGCTAAAGAAGGTCGGTGATCAAGACGATCATGTGATAGTGTTCAAAAGTGGAAACTCTCGCATCTTCGTTTATCGATCGGAGTTTGCTGGTACGAACAAGGCAACCACGCTGACTTGGGTCGTTGGGGATGAATTGGCAGAGATCGTCCTTGGCCTTAACTCAAAAGGAGTTAAATTTGAACACTATGACATGCCGGGCATGAAACGCGAAGGCGACATCCATCTTGCAGGTGACATGAAAGTTGCTTGGTTCAAAGATCCAGAAGGCAATATCCTGAGTCTCTCTTCATGACAAGACCAAACATCGTCACGAACTGGCCAGCATTCACTCCGCAACTTCGGAGCATTCTTCGCATTGTTGCTGCCTTCATGTTCATACAGGCTGGCACGATCAAGCTGTTTGCCTGGCCGTTCGCAATGCCGGGCGGAGGTACAGCCGATCTCTTTTCCGAGGTGGGACTTGCAGGTATCCTTGAAGTATTTGGAGGTTTCCTGCTTCTGATCGGCCTGTTCACTCGGCCGGTCGCATTCATTGTTTCAGGCGAGATGGCTGTCGCATACTTCCAGGGTCACGCATCCCACGGTGTCTGGCCAGTCGTCAACGGTGGCACCGACGCAGTCTTGTACTGCTTCATTTGGCTTTATTTCTCTGCCGCTGGTGCGGGCCTATGGAGCCTTGATGCGATTCGAATGCGAAATCGAAGTGCAGCATCTGCGCCGTGAGTGCATCTTATTGCTCGTACGTTAAATTGAACCGGGTATCCTCCCGCCGGTTCTGGTCTATATTTGCTCTCGCTTCCAATGCTCACTTCTTTTCCTACTCTTATGAAACAGCGCGAGTTTGTTGTTGTGGTTCTTCGACTCTTTGCGATCTGGTATGCACTCTATGCTATTGTCCATTTGATCGAATCCCTCGCTTCACCTTCGATCCGCAATGAACCTCCGATAGTGCTTGCGATCTATGCGTTCGCTGCGATAGTGGTGTTTGTGTTCGCCGCGCTGATCTGGACGCGAAGTGAAGGGCTTATGCGCCGGATTTACGCCGATGCTGATCGGTGGGAGACAGAGCCGATCGTTTATGAAGATGCGCCTACACTTACGGAAGATCCTCTAGTCGAATCGCAAGATCCAGCTTTTGTGATCGAGACAGAACCAATTGATAATGATGCGGTCTTCGAACTGGAGCCAGCGAGCTCGTTCTATGAGGGGATCACCTCTCGCGATATTTTCCTGACATTCCTCATGGCTCTGGGAATATGGACCCTGGTGCAAGCAATACCCGGAGCGGTCGCTTATCTGGTTAACCTGTTCCAGATCTCGGACATCGCAGACCCCCAAACCTCGCATATCCTGATCCAACGAGGGTTTTACTATGCAGTCCAGATCGTTTTGGGCATTCTGCTCACACGACCTGGGAAGATCGTTTCGTTCATTGAGAAGAAGGTGGTGGAACGTGGGGAGGCTCCCGAGACGACCTAATTAGGACCTTTTGAGACGATTCAGTGCTTTTTGACGTATTTCGGGATTAAGTTTTCGAGCAGACTTGCATCTGCGTGTGAAAAGGTCTATATTTGTCTGTGAGTCTTAGAAGCGTATTGGTGTTGCCCTGCACCTTGCTATCGTTTTGTTTAGCTTAATTACAATTGAATCATGTTTGGACGCCCGGAAGTCACCACTAGGCGGCTCTATACGGAGATTGCTTCTCTGTTTGCGGTTACTGTTGCATTGATGGTACTTGTCTTGCAATAGGATAGCCCAGCTAGATAGCATTCTCTCGTATTAGAACAACCTTAGAAGCTCTAATTTCTCTGGCCGTGCGGGTCTGGGGAAGAAGAAACATCAGTTAAAGACGAGATCATGGTTTTACCATGATGATCTCGCTTATTGTCTATCAAAAAGGCGGGGCTTTTGCCCTGCCTTCTAGCCGTTTCTATTTGGATGCGTCTATAAGTCGGCTTTCATCGCCTGCACTTTCTCCCAAAGCAGAGCAATCAATTCAGGTATTTTTTCCCCGGCAACAGCACTGATGATCATCGGCTTCTTGCCGTCGATCTTTGACTTTGCGTATTTCGCTAACAGCTCCTCAGCAATCGCATCAGCTTTGGTGATAACGACGAGTCGAGGTTTTGCCAGAAGCTCTTTGTTGAATGAGCCTAACTCTTTCTTCAGGATCTTGAATATTTCGGCAGGTGGGTTCTGTTCGTCCGTGCCATCGAGGAGAAAGAGGAGGACAGCGCTTCGCTCGATGTGCTTAAGAAATTGATGCCCTAATCCGCGTCCCTCGGATGCGCCTTCGATCAAGCCGGGGATGTCTGCGACAACAAACGATTGATGCTCCTGCGGTGCCTGCACGATTCCCAGATTCGGCACGAGCGTTGTGAAAGGATAGTCGGCGATCTTTGGCTTTGCCTGCGATATTCTCGAGATAAGCGTTGACTTGCCCGCATTCGGGAATCCAACAAGTGCCACATCGGCCAGAAGTTTCAGTTCAAGTTCAAGATCGTAAAATTCGCCGGGTTTGCCATCGGTCTTGAAACGTGGTGCCTGGTTTGTAGGAGATTTGAACTCATTGTTACCCAATCCGCCACGGCCACCTTTTGCAAGCAATATTCTCTGACCTCGCTCCACGAGATCCGCAAGTAGATGCTTATTCGTCGCATCACGAATTTGAGTGCCAACAGGTACGTGAATGATAAGGTCCTCGCCACTTCGTCCGGTGCAATTGCTTGCTGCACCTGCATTCCCGCTTTCAGCTTCATATTTCTTTTTATAGCGGAAATCGAGCAACGTCGAAAGCTGCGGATCTGCCTCAAAATAAACCGAACCTCCAACGCCGCCATTGCCGCCATCCGGGCCGCCCTTGGGTACATACTTCTCACGTCGCCAGGAAATTACACCATCGCCGCCCTTACCGGCTTCAACGCGAATGCGTGCCTCATCGATAAATTGCATCTGCTCTCTCTAACTCTCTGTATGTTTATTTCTCGCTTCGAAGGAAACGAGAATAGATAAGGTCGGCGAATCGGATCGCCGTCTTGGAATATGGATTCACGCGATGCCGGAGGAAGATCGCATCGACATAGATCGAGGCTTGTTTCCAATTCTCGCTCTGATTGAGAAGCGAAAGGTAACGCTGATAGTCGACCTCATTGCCTTCGAATAATTTGCGGACGAATTTTTTCTTTGCTTCCGCATCGATCAAACTTTCTACCGAAGGCATCGGGCCCGCCTTAGTGGGCTGCGGCTCTCGAACGATTGGTGCTGGCTCGAACGCAGGCGCAGATTCTTTGGACGCTGTCGAATGCAACGAGAACGAGGGGGTGTCTTCATTCGCGCGCTCCTCACTTATTGAGAGATGAGGAAGATTGCCCTGAGCGTTTCTCTTTGGGGCGACGACTGGTATACCGGCGCTCTTCAAGTCGCGGATAAATTCGTCATAACTCGTTGAGTGTTCAGAGGGCCCTTGTGCGGCGGCACGTTCTGCAACAGCACTTTCTGCAATCGCGGGCTCAGCAGTCTCGCCATGAGATGTGAACAGATTGTCGAGAAGAAGTTGAAGCTCCATCAGTGTTAGCGAGTTTGCATTTGTCGATTCCACCGCACTCCGGGCTCTGGACATGCCACGGTCGCTGAAAAAATCTTCGAGGATGGGGCGCTCGATACTACGGATCTCCGCAAGACTGTAAAGATCGTACAACGGCGCAAGAAGCTCCGCGATCTCGCTTGCAGGAAAATTGGCCAAGACACCGCGATGGATCTTTCTAAACTGACGGTAAAGCGTAACTTCATCGACAGATGTCACTCCCGCGGCGCGCAATCGCTCAGCCCAAGCGAGCGTGATCTCTGAGAGATACTGATATTCGGCTGCATGTTCAAGGATGTCGAAGAACCGTTTGTCCAGCTTTGTCTCGGCTTCGTTATTCGTAAGAAGGGCGGCGAGTGTTGCCTCAGGACGAACCAGATATGCATGGGCGACCTCAACCGCACTCGCAAACGCATCAGAGAATTCCGATTTCGGCATCGTGCTCGTGAGCATGAGGCCGGTTGTAAATGTCTCGACAGCAGGGGATTCAAGTCGGTGATCGACACGAAACTGCTCTCTGAGCGGTGCAACGCCTCTGGCGATCGAAAACCGCAGTTCGAGATCGAGAAACCGGGTGATGACTGCAGGAAGTGTGCGATCACTTAGAACAGAGCGCACGTCTACATAACCACCAGCAGAAGCGTGGCGAGCGATCGTCCGCTCAAGCAGAACCGCGACAACCTGTTGGTGGGGGCGTTGGTCGGTGGTTGCGAAGTCGGGGGTTTCGGTCATGTGTGTTCCTGCTAACCGTTCTCAGCTCAGGATGTATCCCCCAAAACGTCACGTCATTCCGAATGGCGGCTAGAACGAAGCCCGGATTTCGGCACGGCCATTGTGAACTGTCGCACGTGCGCCGCTGATTGGATCCGTCGCGTTTCGTCCATCATAAGAGAGCGTGGCGAGAATTCCGCTGCCGAGGTTGTAATCAACTGCCAACTTCCATAACCACGTGGTTCCAACGGAACGCCCGTTCGTAAGACTATAAGGCAGAAGAAAGGCATCGATGGGAGCGTTCGTCAGTGTCAGCTCGTCTCGCTCCAGTTCGCCGCGCAAGCGCGTCTTTGTTTCAAGCGCATAGCCGATCCTAAATGTCACTGCGTCCGTGAATGACTGGATATTCGGATCAATCGTACGCTCGTCGGCAAATGCTGCCTCCAGATGTAGGCCGTAATCGAAGACGGAGAATCCTGGATGATAGCTCCATTCGCTCACGAGGGATGTCCCAGCCGTAGAGTGAGGGCGGTTGTATGAGTTTGCATTCGTGATCGCAATGTCCGTCGTGAATGCGAGTGTTGTCTCATTCGTAATGTCGCTGACTGGCTTGAAGCGACCTCGAATAGACCGTTCGGCAATATAAGTGCGTTCAAGGCCTGTATTGTATTGTGTGGCACCGCGACGTTCGAAGAATCTCAAACGAAATGATCGATCGGGATTATTTGCAAACAGAAAGAGATCCTGATCGACTTCGATTATCCCATGCAGTGTCGTTACGTCGTTTTGGAAATGTGAGAGCTTGAAAAGATAAATGTCATTCTCGTTCGGATCGGTGCTCGTCTCCTCAACGCGCACGGCTGATTCGAACGAGATCGCACGAACGATCGATGCCCAAAGCCCAGAGTATTCCTGCTCGGACAATAAGGGCGACGGATCAAAGTGGACCCTTCCTGAAGAACGCAGATCGATTGTGGGATAGAGCGTTGTCGTGGGTACATTTATCAGCACGAAGTCTGCTTCGTCAGCATAACGTGCTAAGGCAAATTCATCTGGATCAGGTTTGCCATTGTGATTAAGATCTCCGAGATATCTATAACTGCCAAGCCCAGGTTGAACAGGTAGAAATACTCGCTCCAGCCTTGCCGCCTTCTGATTGCTGATCTCATAGACGCCGTCAATTGAGAACGCTCTGTCCAGCGTGGAATATCTTGGTTCAAAGCGCAGCAGGAGCGTTGCTTGATCGCCACCGGCATGAAGCAGCGCGATTGAATCGAGATAGTGTTTGTGCCGAACGGTTAGATCAAGATTGGAGCTAAATCCTCCAATGCCCGTAAGCGCAGCGGTCATTCGGTACGTGGAAGAAGTGCTTACGCGCGTTAGGGTATTTGCCCGAACGCTATCCTCTTGTCTGGCTTCGTAACTTCCGGAGATCGTGATACGATTTAGAAATCTGGCGATCAGTTCAGGTGACCATGAATCAGCACGGAATGTTCGGCCAGTAAGCGTGCCAGTGTCTGTGCTTGTTCCAATGCGCGATTCGTGATCGTATCGTCCACGAAGTTCGAGGCTTGTTGCTGAGGAAAGAGGCAGCAATTTGCGAATCTGAAAATTATCTCGATACCAATTTCCAAATTCGTGAGCAGATGTGTCGGTGTAATTGAGTTGTTCAGCGTGGGCTAAGAACGCAGGCAGCAAATTGCTATCCTGCTCCGTAGTGGCGGTCGCAAAAAAACGTTTTGCATCATAGCCGAGTCGTCGTTCGACTAAATTGCCGTAACCGGCATCAACGTTTATTTTTTGTATCGGGGCATACGAGAGAGTGGTTTCGGAGCGCTGCTCTGTATGGTCGATCTGAGAAGTTAGAATCGGCGGAGCATCGATCCCATAACGCCGCAGGAACTCCACGTCATCGACTCTGTCAACTGTAGTAAAATCTTTCCTGATCTGTCGATAGAGCGATCGCAGTTGCACGCTCCCTAACGAAGAACCGCCAACATTAAGCGTATCGAGAAATAGTCCGCGTAAATTGTAGGCGATATCAGAAGTAGCGAGTGGTGCGAATCGGTTTGGCGAAAATTGCGAGCCGGCCAGTTCACCACTGATCCCCAGGGACGAGAAGGGACGCAGTGTTCCGACGAGATCAAGCACCTGAGTTAATTGCGGCAACGGAAGGAAGACTAGCGTGTCGTAGTCTCCACTTCCCGATCCAACATATTGGTATTGACCGATCCCTTGCCGGATATACGCTCCACGGCCGCTGCCCGCAAATCCAAAATTTACATTGTAGATCGCATTCGTGGTGTCGAGAGGTGCATAACTATAGATCGACACGTGGCTGCCATTGATGACCGTATCAAGTTTCACGTAACTGCCATGTGCTGCGCCAGTACTTGATCGCGGTAGGATGCTAACGCCCGATTTCGCAGCACGAGTTGGATCACTGCCAGCGTTCGCAAGAATAAGACGATCCGAGTCGGAAAGCGAGGTCAGTAACGGCGCGTCCGGATTATCACCTTCTCGCACGAAATTGGCAGCAAACGAGATCGTGCTGTCGAACATCGCCGTGCGCACTTCTCCCGCAAAAAAACTGCGGCTGTATTGTTCTGAAGTGTACTGGAAATCAACAGTGATGCGCGAAGCGCTCGTGATAAGTCTTCGCGGTTGGAATTGGATCTGCCCAAGTGCGTAATCGATGATATAGTCGTTGCGCTCGCCTCGTGTTTGCAGTACACCATCAACATATACTCGTTCAGTCCCCGCGATCACGACGATTACCGGCTCGCCATCCTTACCCGTAAGGCGATACGGTCCCTGGAATGCCTCTTGTCCTTGTATCGTGTTAGTAGCATACTTCCCGCGAGCGCTCGCTCCACTGAACATGAGCGCTGTTGAGCCGTAGTGTGCACCGGCCTCAACTCCCAAAAGTTTACGCGAGAAATTCGTGAACGTGACGTCACTCAGATTAGAAAACAAATTCGATGGTGGACTCACGACTTGACCAAAACTATTTGGAGTTGATTGGAATGTCCTTCCCAGATCTTTCTCATTGAGATCAAGAATAAAATCCCCGAACGTCGCATCGAGATGCTGTCCAACATTCATCCTGATGAACACACGATCGACGTCATGCAGGGTCTGCGTGTTGCCTTCCGGCTGGATTGGAGTTGTCTCCTCAGTTAATGCGCCGCTGATGGTCACATCTTTGGCAAGGTCACCTGAGAATTGAAGATTAAAGCCACTTGTCAATGAGAGATCGCGATTCGATCCAAGTTGAAATCCACGAGCGATAGAGCCTGACTTCTGAAAGTGATCGATAAACGGATCTTGGATTGGAGGTGATTCATTCTGGACGATCTTTACGGGGCGCTTATGTCGGGCACTTGAATCGATCAGCGAGGCAAGGCTATCATTGAGGTCCGACGACAAGAGCTCATGTCTCGTATACGTGTGATGAAGCGAGATCGGGAGTTGAAAGTATCGAACAACTACAAAGTGAGAGTGCTGGCCCGCCTGTGCAACTGTAGGGAAGATTAGCCTGCGCGTTTCACTCGACAAAATGATCGAGGAATTCGATGTGTCAAATGAGAAATCTCCCGGTTGAAGCTTTAGCGTGGAGTCGATCAGTATTGCGATCGATGCAGGATCAATGAATCCTCGAGAGAGTTGAATGGATGAATCTTCAGGGGAGTGAATCTCGAAGCGAGCAGTCATTTCCTGGGCTGAAGCTGCATTCGCAGAAAAAAGCGCGAGACAAAACCAGAACGCTCTCGAAAGGCGACGCAACAATCGATTAGCTTCGTGGTCGTCGAGGTGTCGTCCCACGGGCAGTGCCTGATTTTGTCCCTTCCACGACGAGCACAAATTCACCTTTGAATGGATGCGTGAGAAAATATTCTCTTAATCCTAAAAGCGTATCACGCACCACACGTTCCTTTGGCATCGTCAGATCCATTGCCAGTGCGGCGCGTCTTTCTGATCCGATTCCTTCAGCTACATCGGCCAATAGTTGATTCAACCGATACGGCGCTTCGAGAAAAAGGAGCGTCTCAGTGCGATTGCGAAAGGTACGAGCGGCTTTCACGCGTTCGGATTTCTCACGCGGCAGGAAGCCCGCCATCGTGAATTGAGTGGATTGGAAACCGCTGACCACCAATGCGGCCAGAATGCTCGATGCGCCTGGAATTGGACTCACGGTATATCCCTCTTCAATCGCTAGTTCAACGAGCTGAGTGCCGGGGTCAGCGACGAGTGGCGTTCCACAATCCGAAATGAGAGCAAGTATCTTTCCCTCGCGAAGCAGTTCAAGCGCTTCTTCTGTTGCTTCGCGAGTTGTGTGTTCGTTAAGAGGAATCAGTTCTTTGGTGAGACCAAGATGGTGCATGAGTCTGCGACCTTCCTTGAGATCTTCACAGAGTACATTATCCGCATCCGTGAGTATTCGTTTCGCGCGTTCGGTGATGTCGCCCCGATCACCGATGGGAGTGGAGACGATGAAGAGGGTGCCGAGTTTCAAGAGGTCGTTAGATTCATTCTTCAGATTTCGCTCGGTTCATTCGTCAGATTCCAATTGGCTCTTGCGATATTCTCCAAGGAACATGACAAGAACGCCCGTCGTCGGTACGGCGATAAGCAAGCCGAGGAACCCAAGGAAATAGCCGAAGATGATGAGCGAGAGTATCATCACTACCGGAGGGATGCCGATTCCTTCTCCAACGATCTTTGGCCCAAGAATGTAGGCCTCTAATAAGTGTAGCGCTCCTATGACCGCAACACCGCTCAAGACAACGCCGATCGAAAGCTCCATCGTGAGAAAGATCACTAACTCCACAATGACGACACTAAAGATAATTCCGATGATCGGGATAAGATCGCTAATGCCAATGATGAGGCCAAGCACCGCGAAATAGGGAATACCAAGCGCCCAATACGCCAGGCCCCCAAGGACGCCGAGGATCGCGGCCATCGTAAGTTGTCCTCGGATGTACCCATAAAGCACATGATCAATGCTGGTGAACGTCTCTGTCCGCCTGGAGCGTGTACGCTGTGGGAAGAGATCGAGGATCAATACTCCAAGCTTTGGCCAATCCTTCAGAAGATAGACAGCAGCAAATGGAACGATGATCAAGTTGAGGAGACGCTCAACGAACAAGGGTATACCCTCGATCAGGCGTAACATCTGTCCTGGGATTTGGGCGACCATCGCCTTGATATGAGGTGCGACCTGACCTGTGACCAGCTGATCAGCCGTATGCGCCGGCACCCCAGCATTCGTCAGATAATGTTTCAGCGATTTTTCATCGAGCTGTGACGCATGTTGCGTAATGTAGTTCGAGAATTTTGCAATGAATGAACCGCCTTGATCGATCAATACCGGAATAAAAAGCCAGCCGAGGAGGGTCAGGATTCCCATGAGCACCACAACAATGCCGATCGAACTCCAAACGCGAGCAATCTTGTATCGCACTTCCAGCAGACTGACAAGCGGATTAAAAAGGTAGGCGATCACTGCGGCAATGAAGAACGGGATAAGCACTCCACTCGTCGTCCAGAAAAACCAGAAGGCAAAGAGTACGCCCGCGGTCCACATGATTGTGCGCGCCGCATGGTAGTCGCGATAGGGCGCGAGGATGATATAAAGTGCTACGATCAGAACGAACGGATTGAGAAGAGTACCCAGTTGCCACGTGAGTGCGATAAGCCCGATGGCACCAAGGATCAAAGGGACCACGTCGAACCTCCGCATCCTGCGCTTCAATTTGCGCTGTTCGTTCTCAGACTGCGCGGCAGTGATAGGCGTATGGATTAGAGGTATGTCGCTCGGAGTCAGCATTCGTGATCTCTCAGGTGATATCAGTGGGTTAGCACGGACAAATATCGGTAGATTTGGCCGCTCTGAGCAGAAACCACCGATTCCGAGGCGGAGGAACTCAATACAACGACCGGAACATTGCAGTTGCGGAATTCTTTGACTGGCTGATTCCAACTCGAAATGTTGGTTTCCCGTCAGACAGGGATAAATTATAGCCCTTTTTTCGTCGCTCTATTCAACGTAAGTTTACGTTTGAATCGCCGAGACTTCCAGGATCAAGCATAAACCTTGACAGGAGGCTTCTCTTGTTGCGACGTCCCAAACTATAACTTTCGACTACTTGAAAATTCGGCAGATTGGCAGGGTTCGCAGGGAGACTATCCTGCTTCTCGTTCTTACTTTTCTTTGTCTTGCAGCGCCGGGGGGCTTACGAGCGCAATTTAGCTCCTATGAGGCATATCAGCGACAGATCCAGAATCAAATTGGCGTTGCTGACACAACCACTGAACGGCTAATGGCCCAGCGCCAGGCGATTCGAATGGGTTACGATGCGCAATCGCTTGAGGCCCCCATTGATCCAAAAACCTACCGACTCGGTCCGGGTGACGGCGTCTATCTAAACGTGTATGCAGCGCACTCGCTCGACCAGGACCTGACCGTCACACCCGAAGGAAAACTCCTCGTTCCTCGCACCGGAGAAGTGCTGGTTGACGGCCTCACCGTCACCGAGGCCGAAAAGAAGATGAACACGCTGCTTCTAAAGGACTACCGTGATCCGCAGGCTTCGCTTTCATTGCGGAGATTGCGCACGTTCAAGGTGAGTGTTTTGGGTGATGTCCTATCTCCTGGCATGCAATCGGTGACATCGATGCAGCGCTTAAGTGAAGTGATAGATAGATCGGGCGGATTCAAATCAACTTCCTCGCTTCGCAACATTGAGATCAGAACTCAAACAGGCATCTTGCGGGCCAAAGCCGACCTCGTCAAATATTTTTCGGCATTTGATCTGTCAGGAAATCCAAGTGTCCAGTCTGGCGATGTCATCATCGTACCGAAGCTTCAGCATACCGTGACGATCACCGGTAGTGTAGTCGCCCCGGGTACGATGGAATTTGTGAGCGGAGATTCGCTCTCAAACATTATCAAGCTGGCAAAGGGACTCACCATAAGCGCACAGGCTGATAGCGTTGAAATTTCCCGATTTGATACCGACGCTCCCTCTAAAGCAAAACGGTTCTATGTCAACTATACTGCCCACGAGGACGTGGGGCTTGCCGAAGGCGATGTGATCTACATTCGAGCAATCCCACAATTTCACATGGCTCATGTCGTAAGTGTCGCTGGTGAAGTGAATTATCCAGGGCGCTATGCTGTGGATGTTGGCGAGACAAAATTGAGCGATGTACTCAATCGTGCTGGCGGAGTTCTTCCGAATGCTTCACTTGAAGAGGCGGCGCTCATTCGTCGTGTCGGTGTTGGAAGTTGGGAGCAGGATCCCGAATGGATCAGACTCGAACGATTGGGAAATGGCGGCACCGATCGTATGACAAGCGATGAGTACAACTATTATGTTGCCCGGATGCGACAACTTGGGCGGACGACGATGGTCGTCGATTTCCGTGCGTTGATCCAGCGGCACGATCTCACGCAGGATCTGCTGCTGCGCGAAGAAGACTCGATCTGGATTCCGCGCGCCCGCGGGTATGTGAACGTTTCCGGCAGCGTCAACAACCAGGGCAACGTTCTCTATCTCGAGAACGGGACCTATCTTGATTATATCAGGAAGGCGGGAGGCTTCGCTTCATCTGCTGACAAATCGGCAGTGCGTATCATTAACTCGCGCACCAGTTCGTACATCGATCCTGCAAGCGAGCGGGAATACAAGATCGGCCCAGGAGACATGATCGTTGTTCCTGCCGAGCGCTCAGAATTCTGGAAGAACTTTGCCACTGCCACTGCGATCACAGCTCAGGTCATCACGATCATTGCTGGAATACTCTTGATCTTTCAAAAACGAAATTAGGGCCGTATGACTGTATTAGCATCGAGTGGCATTGACCCCCTTGATAAGCCCATTGTGAAAGTGGAGAAGGAACTGCATATCCTGGACTATTTCACAATGGTTGCCAGACATCGCAAGGCAGTGATCCTTTGTACAGCTGTCTGCGCGTTAGGGTTGTTTGTATTTACCTATCTGATGCCCCAGACGTTTGAGGCGCAGGTGACAGTGCTTCCACCTGAGAAGCAAGCTGGGGTCGGAAGCTTGATGTCATTTCTTGCTGGAAGTTCAGCGCTCGACATGATGAAGTCGCAGGAGAATCCCGCGCTCGATCTTTTCAAGAATGTCCTTGAGTCAAGGATGTTATCTGAAGAAGTGGCTCGCGACAAGCGCATCATTGGGTACTTCTCTCATTTCGACACTGCGAGAGGCGCAATCGCGCATATGGCACTTGCTTCGACAGCGAGCGAGGCTTTGCGCAATGGAATGATGACCGTGACCGTCACGCTTCCCACGCACTGGCTTCCCGCAAGCTCGGAAATTGATTCAGCGAAAGTGATGTCGGCCTACCTCGCGAATCATTATGTAGATGAGTTGGACAGATTTAATCGAGAGCGCCTTGCGACAACCGCTCACAACACGCGCGTATTCGTGGAAGGCGCCTACCTTGAGCGCATGCGTTCGCTTGATAGTGCTTATGCAGTATTTCAAGCATTCCAGGAAGAGCATAGGACGATCTCGCTTCCTGAGCAACTCGCGTCCACCGTGCAAGCGGCTGCGATGCTCAATGCACAGATCCAACAGTTGGACATTCAGCTTAGCGTTGAGCAGCGTGAACTCAATCCAAGTTCGAATCGGATCGACATGCTCAAGGGTCAATTGGAGGGAGCACAAGCCGCTCTAAAGAAATATGACGACGGGACAGTCGGGCAGTATTCGCTGGCGCTCAAATCGGTGCCAGAGCTTAGCAGAAAGTTTGCAGGTTATACTCGAGAGATCAAATTGCTCGAACAGGTCTCCGCGTACCTCCGCCAACAACTTGAACAGGAGCGCATCAACGAGCAGCGCGACCTGCCAAGTCTCCAGGTGCTCGATCATGCGCTTCCAGCGTCGCGGAAATCTTCACCCCGTCGGTTAATGATGCTGATCCTTGGTGGCATCGTAGGATTTGCAATCTCAATGTTATACGTTATCATCCGCACGTATGTGGATCGCGTAAGAACCAATCCAGAAGAGCACCGCAAATTCCTGGGATTCACCAACTCGCTGCGCTATGGCAAGCGAGCCCTGGTACCAGCGAATGGTAACGGAGGTTCCAGCATGATGAGTAACACGAGCAACGGCTCGCCAAGAAGGGTTTAGACACAATCGTTGCGAAGCACGATCAATCGAGACTGATGCGAGCGCTCGTAATTAATTCCATGTTTGTCAATAGTGTCTACCGCCGGTGCGCCGACGAGCTAGGAGCGTTTCCGGATATCGAACTGTCTATCTTCATGCCAAATAGCTGGCGAATGAATGGGACAAGACTCGCGCTCGATCCGCCTAAGGTCGAATCACCGTATGCAATGTCAACGGGTGCTGCAGGCTGGAAAGGTTTTGAGAACAGAGGTTTTTATGCTTCCGGACTTGTGAAAGCGTTTCGCCAATCGCAGCCGGAAGTATTGTATCTGATGGAAGAGCCCTTTTCTCTATTTGCACTGCAGACACTGCTCGTGCGAAAATTACTCTTCCCAAAGATCCCTGTTGTCGTCTTCACATGGAATAATCTCTCGCTAAAGAAATTTGATTACCGCCCTTCCATATTTTATCGCACCGTCGCGGCTTGGGTATTGCCCCAATGCGATCGAGCGGTAACTGCGAACGCGGATGCGATTGAGGTCTTGCGCGCGTCCGGTTTTCAACGACCAGCGCGGATGATCGGCTATGGCGTCGATACCGAAGCATTTTCAAAGACCGATCCGACCAAAGCACTTGCACTTCGAAAGCAGTTGGACATGAGAGCGGAGGACCGAGTAATCGGATTCATCGGTAGGATCAAGTGGATGAAGGGCATCGACCTGCTCGTCGAAGCATTTGCAGGACTTCTGAAAAAAGGTCGGAAGGACGTGAAGCTTCTCATCGTCGGCACTGGCGAATATGAGTCTGAGCTTCGTGGCTTGATAGAGCGCTTTGCAATCGGTGACTATGTTCGTCGAGTCCCGAGCATTCCACAAACCGAAGTACATGAGTACATGCGCCTCATGGACGTGCTTGTCCTTCCAAGCAGACGCGAAGGAATGTGGGCAGAGCAGTTTGGGCGCGTGCTTATTGAGGCGATGGCTGCTCGAACGCTTGTCGTTGGCTCGACGTCAGGAGCGATTCCTGAAGTCATTGGCGATGCCGGCTTTCTCTTTCAGGAAAATAATTCGGACGACCTGGCTAGTAAGTTGAACGATGCACTTCAAATGAGTCCTCTTGAGCGAGAGCGATTGCTTGAGCGTGCGCACAAGCGAGCAACAAACGAATTTAGCTGGCGGGCATTTGCCGAGCGTTCTCGAGAAGAACTCATCGGCGCCGTCAATGATCGCAGGGAAGGCAGATCATGAGCACCTCTGAGTTTGCCCGGCAAGCTACGCGTGGTTTCGCCTGGAATCACATCTATCGTATTGTCGATTACGGGCTGTGGAATGTCTTCATGGCAGTCATTGCTCGTCAACTTGGCCCGACCGTCGCGGCGCCGTTTGTATACTACATGGCGATAGCGATGCCATTGGCCCTGATAGGTACGCTCGGGGTGGATGGTGTGCTTCTGCGATTCCTCGCGCGGGTCAGTCATGACGGACGAGATTCCGATGGAAAAGATCTTACGGCGCTACCGCTCGAGCAATTTCTTACCAGACTGTTCTCCTTCCGACTTGTTGTAACGCTGATCGTCGTCGCACTGGTATTTGTGCTCCTGGTCTTGATGCCGATGATAATCCCATCAACCGCCGCAGCTATTGGCTCGCTTGGTGCACTCGCGCCGTTTCTGATGGTCTTCCTTGCGGGCCAGGCGATGACATCGTTCGCGACATTCGCATTGATCGGATTGCTGCGCGTGCAAGAAGTCTTTGTTGCAAGTCTGATCAGCAGGTCGCTGTTGATCATCGGACTGGTGATCATGCTCTTCACGCATTCCGTCGATGTTTGGAATGCGGTAGCAATCCACAGTGCCTCTGTGCTCTTGAACGCAGTCCTGCTCCTGTACTCATTGAATCGGATCGTACGATCGATGCGCCAAGCTCCTGAGCAAGAGCGACGGAAGTTGATCAAGCCAATCCTCGAGGTGCTCCGAGAATTGCGAGCATTCGTTTTCAAGCCAACCGCCATCAAATTTTTCCTCCTCACTCCCGTCATGCTCTATGGCATTACGACTTGGGGTTCGGATCTTCTTAGTAGTGTTCTAGGAAGACAGCCCGACATCGTGATGATGCGCATCTTCTTCGGAGAGCATTCGAAAGAGATCGGCTATTATCAGGTTGCCTGCCAGGTCCTGCTGATGACAGAATACATCTGTTTGTTCGGTTTGAGCGGAGCAATCGTTTCTGTGTTTTCGTCGCTTGTGCATAAGGATGAGAATGATCCGAGTATTGCAAAAGGCAAGTATCCGAGTCTTGCCAGGGCCAGGCGCGAGGTGATGTCATTTCAAGTGGTAGTCATTCTCCCGCTTTGCACATTCATGTTCGCGTTCGCTCCAAGATTGATCTTGCTCGTCTTTGGAAAAGAATATATTGAGTCAGAGAGCATCCTACGCTGGGGTTTACTTATTCTCGCTGCAAATATTGCTCTTGTCGGCGGGGGAGTGCATATTACGTCGTTGGTCACCATTGGCAAGGAGCGGATGGTATTTCGGTATCGTCTTTTTTGGGGTGCGACGAATTTGATCGTCAATTATTTTTTGATCTTGCATTATGGTGCTCTTGGGGCATTGTTTGGCACGCAGCTGGCAAATCTTGCTGCCTGTGTGACGGAGTCGATCAAGGCGCGATCATTGATCGGTAGCGCATTCGATGCCCGCAACACACTAGCAGTAGCATCGATCGCGACCGTGAGCGCGGCCTTCGCGTATTATCTGATCGATCTGCTCACCCCGTCGCTCGCATTGTTCTGGCAACTCGCTTTTGGGTCAATCCTCTCGATCGGATCCTGCCTTTTGCTCTATTACGTTTTCCGGCTGCGTTCTGCGCGCGGGGTCTTTGATCGCGGAGTGGGATTTCTCTCGCCAGCACGAAATCTTACAACGGCCGCTAACCCATGAGTCAAAGTATGGCATTGACGTTGGAGCAGGATCGTTCGCCCGAAACAAGGCGGTTGCTCTTTTCTATCCAAACGATCAAGTACGTTCTCTTCTGGCTGGCGGTATGGCAGGACGCTAGTGTCACTGGTTCACCGATCCAGCTTGCCGAGTACACCGGTCTCGTGCATTCGGTGAGACCGATTGAATTCGTTTTGATCGCCCTGTTCCTGCTGCTCGTGATCGAACGGACAATCTCAGGCGATTTTACCATACGGAGAAGTTATTTTTGGGCGCCGATACTCGTTTTTACGGTTGCCCTATTTATCTCGTGGGTTCGCGGCTGCTGGATCAATCAAAGTGTTAACGTTGTCTGGGAAGTCCATGAAGCGTTTGAAATTCCGTTCTACTTCTTCATTGTCCTCAATCTCTTTCGTGACCCCGAAGATGGCCGCCGCCTGCTGATCCTCATCTTGCTCGGGGCGATTGCCAAAGCAGTAGACGGAGCGGCAGTCTATTTCTTCTCACATGACCCGACGAAGGGATGGGGCGTGGTTCAGATGTGGCGTGATGGCTATTTACTTGCCTTTGGTCTCGCTGCGATGCTGTTAATGCTCCATTATCCCGGAGGAAGATACACGTGGCTGAAACGGTTGATGATCTATTCAACACCGGTGCTTCTGTTCACGTTGATCGCGAGTTTCCGCCGCACGTTTTTTCTGGCGCTGCTGGTCGCTGCCCTTTCGATGTTCCTGACGGTAGGGAAAGGCCATCGCAAGCGACATCTCGCGATCGTTTTGTCCTTGCTCGTCAGTCTGATCGTGGTGATTCTGGCTACAGATCCGATTGCATTTATCGGTAGATTACTTGGTGTGATTAGCCCGGCCGAGGAAGGGTCTGCATACATTCGGCTGATGGAATATCCGAACGTAATTCGAAATATCATCGACAATCCTATCTTCGGAACTGCGATTGGTACACAATGGCATCAATATTGGCGGATGCCGTTGTACGCGAATTTCACGACGTTAGGCACTCACAATACCTATCTCTATTGGCCCTTGCGCACGGGGCTCCTCGGCACTCTTGGCTTCTTCTGGCTTCTCGCGAGAGCATGGAAGGTCGCGTTGATCGAACATCGCCTCGCCAGAACGAACGAAGAGAAGTTGTTTTCTCATCTGCAGATCCAGGCTTTGGTGATCTATCAAGTGGGATGTTTCTTTGGTCTGATGTATGGCGACGCGATGACCAGCTTGCTTGCGATGCTGCTCACAGCATTCCAGCTTAATGCACAGAAGATGCTTGGACTTGTATCGCTCCGGAAGGTTGACTTTCTGAAGACGATCAGGACAAAACAATTAGTCTTGCGGTCATAGGAATGCCATCGTACAACCGAGCCCTTGCTGCACTCGCTCTGTTTATCTTTGTGTCGTATGTCGCACTAGCGTTCCGTCCTCCGGAGCAATTAGTCGAGCGTCCCTATCAGGAAGATTCCTTCTACATGTTCAATGCCGCTCATCATCTCGCCACAGGGCATGGGCTGAGTGTTGACGGCGTGAAGCCAACCAATGGTGTTCAACCGCTTATCGTGTTTTTCTATGTACCGTTCTTTTGGTTGGCAGGTGCAGATAAATGGCTTGCAGTCAAACTGACGTTTATCCTCTTCGCTCTGCTTAATGTGCTGTCGATGTTTCTTATCGCTGGGACCGTAAGACATCTTGCTCGAGAATCAGCTCCCAAAAGAACAATAATGCGGGCCTCGTTAATTGCTGCTGGATTGTGGGCGTTCCTGATGCATTTAGTGCAACATAACGGCAATGGTCTGGAAACAGGTCTTTATGCGGCGTTAATACTGCTCGGCATCTGGTATGCTGCTTCAAGGCGGCTGTTTGAGGTAGAGGTGCGACCCATCAAAGGGTATCTTCTCTACGGTGCCATCCTCGGACTCGGCATTCTCGCACGCATCGACGGGGCGTTGATCGTTGCCGCAGCAGCGCTCTTGCGGCTTGCACTCCCATCCAAAGATGGAAAGAGGAGGGTGGTGGCTGCTTTTGCCATTGGACTAACCGCATTGCTGGTTAGCCTTCCATGGTGGCTGTTCAATTATTTTTGGTTTGGAAGTGTGATGCCGATCAGCGGGCAATCTGAATCGATGGCTCAATTGTTCGCGTACAACCTCTTTACGGGACCTCAGATCATTGGCGACATTCTATCCACGTTTTTCTATACGCCGTTTAACCAATATCCGGCGTGGGTGAGCTTCGGTTGGTTTCTTTTGAACGTCACGATCGTGGCTGTTATTTTCCGCCGCACACACTTGTTGAAGAGACTTCGGGCTCTCTACTCACTCAGGCCGATCTATCCGGTCCTCATCGCAGGGATCCTGATGTTCATTTACTACGTGTTCTTTTTCAGTGCCCCACATTTCCTCTCGCGATATCTGCATCCGCTCCGAATTGTCTGGATCATCATTGTGGCTCTGGGGACGCCACTGGTGGTGGTCGATGCCAAAATGTATTTGTATAAGTCCGGCAGGATCCGTCGTGCATTTGCTATTGTCGTTGTTGCTGTCGTAGCTGTTGCCGCTCTGGTGTTCAACGTCTCCAGATATACGAAGGCATTCACATTGAAGGACTTTAGTACGGCATATCCTTCTGGTCTCTGGGCCGATCGGCATCGCGATGGTGCGATCGGGATGACCTCCTCAGGGATCGCGGGCTTCGAAGCGGATAACGTGATCAATCTTGATGGCAAGGTGAACGTCGACGCGCTCAGAGCACGCCAGAAACACCGATTGGTGGAGTATATTGTTGAAAGCGGCATGCGCTATATTGCTGACGACAGAACAATGGTTTCAACCATCCAGCGCGATGCCCTACCCCTTGGAGCACATTTTGTTATTGTTGATTCTGTCGGCAGCATTTATATGATGCGACGCACGGATTCGGACGCGACGACCGAGAGGAACAACAAGCTTTGGAGGCCTTTATGAACCAAACTGCATCGATGATTTTTATCAGCTTCAATGCCAAGAATTGAGAATGTCGCTACTGCTCTTCCTCCATACTGTTTCCCACAATCTGACGCGAAAGCGTTTGTTCGAGCACTCTTTTCGGATTATCCCGATGTGGATCGTTTGATGCCCGTCTTTGACAATGCCTTCATTGAAAAGCGGCATTTCATTTCTGATTACGACTGGTACGCAACATCTCATACGTTTACCGAACTCAATGATCGGTATATTTCTTCAACGCTTGATCTCTCGTGTCAGGTCATCAAGAAATTGCTGGATCTCTCCCAACGAGACGTCACTGAGATCGATGCCATCATCTTTATTTCAACTACCGGCATCTCCACACCATCGATCGATGCGCGGTTGTTCAATATTCTCGGATTCAACAGACACATTGTTCGCATTCCGATCTGGGGACTCGGTTGCGCCGGAGGTGCGGCAGGAGTTGCTCGTGCCGCGGAATATGTCACGGCCCATCCTGATGCGGTTGTACTTGTACTGTCTGTTGAAATCTCAAGCCTCGCATTTCAGCGAACGCTCTCGAAAGAAAATCTGATCGCTGCGGCGCTCTTCGGTGATGGAGCTGGAGGGGCATTGCTCATTGGCGACAATGTAACGTCACGGAGCAAACTTCCTGTTTTGCCTCACATCCTCGACTCGCTTTCTACGACGTATCCCGACACGCTCGATGTGATGGGTTGGCAGATCACTCCCGATGGGTTTCAAGTACTTCTTTCTCAAAATATTCCGACGATCGTCTTAAACCTGGTACACGAGAATATTTGCGAGTTGCTTCAGCATAATAAACTTGAACTCACCGACATTAACCACTACGTCACACATCCCGGTGGGACGAAAGTGTTGGAAGCATATAGATCTGCTCTCGGACTGGATCCGGACGCACTCTGTCATTCGGCGACCGTACTTCGCGAGAATGGCAATATGTCAAGCTGCACCGTGTTTTTTATTCTTGATCGATTCATGCAGCCGCATGTGGTGGAGAAAGAGTCTTATGGTATTCTCTCCGCTCTTGGTCCAGGCTTCAGCTCTGAACTTGTTTTGATGAAGTGGCAGTAACCGACGCAGTATTCTGGTTCTGCGCGGGATTGCTCGGAGTTGAGCGGATTCTAGAGATGATATGGGCCGGAAGAAATGAGCGGCGATTACTCAAGGCCGGATACCTTGAATATAGTCCGCGGCATATGAGTGTGATCATCGTTCTCCATCTACTCTATTTCGTTTCGCTGATCACTGAATTTACTTTCACGCCTCATCAGCAACTACAGCCGGCCTTCGTCGCTTTCTTCGCGGTTGTCCAGATCTTACGCTTTTGGGCAATGAGCGTGATGGGCGAGAGATTCACAGCCAGGATACTTGTCAAACCAGGTGAACAACTAGTATCAAGAGGACCATATCGTTTCCTCCGACATCCCATCTACGTCGTCCTTGAGCTGGAGTTCATTTCACTCGGATTGCTTGTGGGTGCTTATTGGACAGCGCTCATCTTCGGTTCGGCTAATGCGCTGGTGTTGCTCTTGCTTCGAATCCCTGCAGAGGAGCGAGCGATAAGGAGCGTGCAACAGGAATAGGGCGACTTCCCTGTAACATCGCGGCCACCCTGTCGTACCTTTGTCTTAGTTGTGAATCGTACGCTGTGAGTTTGTAGTGCTATGTGCATGAACCATCTCTTCTCTACCCAGCTATGCGCCCTTGGATACAATTGCTAATCGTCCTGGTATTCTTTTTCTCCGCCGGCTCCAAAGCGAGCGCTCAGTTTAGCGATCAACGAGATCCATCGCAGTCCTCATCGGTCCAGATCGATTATGGGGCGGAGGATACGACATTCGCGCAAAAGCTCTGGTCCACGCTGCAGCGCCCCGGCTTGCTGCATTCGATGCTGCTGGATCATTTCATGCAGATGAATGAGACCTCCATCGATTCGGGTAAGGATTCAACCGTCTATGAGCTAAGCACAAAAGGTTTCAAACGTCGTCACCGTAAGCATGTGTTCATGGTGACTGAGCTGGAAGATCCGCGGCAGTACAGCCATCTGGAGCCGTTCTCGATGATCGATTTCAATCGCACCGACGGCTTCTTCCTTGGACTTGGCTCAAGCAGTATGTTCGACTTCGGACCACACGACGAATTCGGCGTCAATGCAGGCGGTGGATACGGGTTCGAGAACAAGCGCTGGCAGGCATTTCTCGGTGGTGAATTCCGTATTCCTCTCGCAGGTCGCAAAGAAATTCAGGATACGCTCTTCGAACATATTTTCGTTGTACCGCCGACCCTTGCTATCGGCGCCGAACTGCACAATGTAACTTCTACTGACGATGCATGGCGCGCTCACAGGATGGAGAACGCTGCATATGCTTTCTTTGCCCGAGAAGATTTTCGCGATTACTATAAAGTAGCAGGGTATAGCGGATATATCGCATTCCGTCCATCGAGGCATGGTGAGATCAAAGTCGAGTGGAGAAGCGACAACTACGAGAGCCGTCCGCAGGACGTGTTTTTCGGTCGATGGGGCGGCAATAAGGTGTTACCACCAAATCCGGCAGTTAGCGAAGGTAGGCTAAACTCTGTCGTTCTCACGTTTCAGGAAGAGACGGTGCGTCCACACGGGTCGAGGAGCGACAACTTGTTTGGAGATTCAGTGAGCTTCGAACAGCTGAAGGGAGAAAGCAGCATACTTCAATTTGAGTTGGGGCACATGCCTGGAGTTGACTATGGCTTCAACCGTTATTTGCTCGATTCAAGAAATTTCCTACCGATCACTTCCTATCTTGGATTCGATTCCCGGTTAATGTTTGAAGCGACGACAGGAGATTTAGTAGTTCAGAAGGCAGAATTCCTCGGAGGGCCAGGTTCATTGCCAGGACTCAAAAACAAATCGATAGCCGGGAATCGACTCTTGCTCGTCAACACAGAAATCAGATTCAATCTGGCCGAGCTATCGAAAGTGTTTGGACCTGATATGCAGATCGTCGTTAATAACGATCTCGGTTTCGTAGGCCTGACGCAGGAAAGCTCGATCGTCAAAGGCTTCGAGGGATTGCGCTTTAATTCGCTCGTTTACAATGTGGGCGCAGCAATCGGCTGGACTTCAGGCGTGCAGCTCGGAGTGAGCTGGAGAACCGATGTTCAGGAATCTCCAAGAGTGGTCTTCAGACTCGAGCGCCCGTTCTAACGCCTCACTCCTAGACCCCGAACTGCTTAAGATGGTGATCGGTGTGCTTGTAAAGGATTTTCCCCCATTCTTCGGCATCTAGCTCGCCGAACACTGGAGAGGGCGACCACGGCGCATTCTTATCCTTCACTACAAATCGCTCTAGCAATCCTGTGAATTTCGCCTTCTCTGCCGGGATGTCATAGTGTCCCTCTCGTTTGTATTCCGGCAGCGTTTCCGCTTTGGCTTTTGGAATCGGAATTGGAGTTAGGGTAAACCACCGCAGCAATTTTTGTTTGAAACCAGGTGAGCGTCCAAATTTCACCGTGACATCACCTAGTGGATAAGAGAGCGACATATTAATATGCGACAGCATCTGATCGGGCGTCATTTTGCCCCACTGGCGCTGCGACTTCTCAGTTACCTTTTGAACACGATCAAGCAACTCCTGTTTGACTGGCGGATCGAAGAGTGATTTCATTGTTGTATAAGCTTGTGAATCGAGAGAAGCAAGAACTAACTCAAAGTCAGCACAAGGAATAAGATTCCCAGTCATCCCACCTTGCCGTGTTCAGAGCGTATTTTCGCTCACAGTGAGTTGACCCTTATCGCCCTACATGTCTCAAAAAAGCCTAAGTTTTGGAATCCGCGCAGCTATTGGGGTTGCTGCGCTTGGATATTTTGTCGACATCTACGACCTTGTTCTCTTTAACATCGTCCGCATTCCGAGCCTTGCGACGCTTGGTCTCGTTGGCGAAGCCGCGACCAATACTGGTCTCGATCTGCTCAATGTTCAAATGAGCGGAATGCTGCTCGGAGGTCTTTTGTGGGGAATTCTTGGCGATAAGAAGGGAAGACTCTCGGTGCTTTTCGGCTCGATCTTTCTCTATTCCGCTGCAAACATTGCCAATGGTCTTGTCGATTCGATCCCAGCATACTTTGTGCTTCGCTTTATTGCGGGTGTTGGACTCGCGGGCGAACTCGGCGCGGGCATCACGCTCGTAAGTGAGTTACTCCCGAAAGAGAAACGAGGTATCGGGACAATGATCGTAGCCTCCTTCGGTGTTTCTGGCGCTGTCCTTGCGGGGATCATCGCCAATAACTATTCATGGAGAACTTGCTATTTCGTTGGCGGATCACTCGGTTTGGTATTATTGATTCTTCGAATCGGAGTTTACGAATCCGGTTTGTTCAATCAAATGAAAGCGCTCGCGGTATCGCGAGGCAGGTTCTTCAGCCTCTTCACGCATCGTGATCGGTTCGTTCGGTATCTTCGATGCATCGGGACGGGACTTCCGACCTGGTATATGGTCGGCATCCTCATGGGCCTCGCTCCTGAGATATCGAAGGCGCTTGGCGTAACCGGAAATATCACTGTGGCGAATACGATCCTCTTCTTTTACGCGGGTCTTACAATTGGCGATCTCTCGAGTGGTGCGCTCAGCCAATACCTCAAGAGCCGTAAGCAGGTGATGCTCTATTTTCTCGTTGGCTGCGGCGTGATGATCGCAGCCTATTTCCTTGTCAGAGGCGAGAGTCCCGAAGCATTCTACATGATCTGCGGATTGATGGGATTTACCTCCGGTTATTGGGCGATCTTTGTGACGGTGGCTGCGGAGCAGTTCGGTACAAACCTGCGTGCGACAGTGGCCACGACAGTTCCAAACTTCGCTCGAGGTGCGCTCGTCCCGATCAGCCTTCTCTTCAAATTCCTTCGGGAGCTTCTCAAGCCGGCATACGGCGATCAAAGCATACTCTATGCTGGCTCGATTGTTGGAGCTTTGTGTATCGGCATTGCTCTCTTCTCACTTTATGGTCAGCGCGAGACATTCGGCATGAGTCTTGATTACGTTGAGAACGTATAATCCACCAAAACTCGTACCCGAATAGCGATTGCATGACAGAACTTGAGGTAGAAGCGGAGCAGGAGAGAACCTCACCCACCCGGTCAGCACGCGATTATCAAAATATTTTCAGACAACTAGGCCCCGGTCTCATCACGGGAGCCGCAGATGACGACCCAAGCGGCATAGCCACCTATTCACAGGCCGGAGCTCAATTTGGCTTCGGATTGCTCTGGACAATGCTCTTCACCTTCCCGCTGATGGCTGTCATTCAGGAGATCAGCGCGCGCATTGGTCGGGTAACGGGCCAGGGGATCGCCGGCAATATGCGTTCGCATTACCCGCGATATCTCATGTATTTTATCATCACTTCGATGCTTGTCGCGAATGTACTCAATCTTGGCGCAGACATCAGCGCGATGGGAGAGGCAGTACGGCTTCTAATCGGCGGGCCAGGAATCGTCTACGCAGTTATTCTCGCAGCGCTCGCTCTGGTCCTTGAGATATTCATTCCCTACACGAAATATGTGAAAGTTTTGAAGTGGCTGACCATTTCGCTCTTTGCATATGTCGCTATCATCTTCAGCGAGCACGTTCCCTGGCGAGCAGTTGGCAGGGCAACGTTGCTGCCCCACATTGCATGGAGTAAGGAATTCATAACAACGATCATTGCAGTTTTCGGCACGACCATTAGCCCCTACCTCTTTTTTTGGCAGGCTTCACAGGAAGTAGAGGAGGAGCAAAAGGATCCAAATGAAAAACCGCTTAACGACGCCCCCCGCCAGGGTCTTGGTGCGCTGAGGAGGATCAAACTCGACACATGGGTCGGGGTTGCCTTTAGCAATATTGTGTCATTCTTCATTATTCTCACGACTGCACTCACGCTTCATGCGCACGGGGTCACCGATGTCGCCACAGCGGCTGATGCTGCAGAGGCGCTGCGTCCTGTCGCGGGTCCTTTCGCATTCGCACTTTTCGCGATCGGTATCATTGGTACCGCGATGCTCGCATTGCCTGTACTCGCTGGTTCCGCTGCCTACGGAGTCACTGAGATGTTTAACTGGAAGAAAGGGCTTGAAAAAGATCTCGCGAAAGCAAAAGAGTTTTATGCGATCATCGGGGCTGCGATCGTCATTGGCACCGCGATGAATTTTCTCCACGTCGCACCAATGAAAGCGTTGTTCTGGTCTGCCGTCATCAACGGAATTGTTGCTGTCCCTTTGATGGCAGTTGTAATGTCCATGTCTACGAACAAAAAGGTCATGAAGACCTTCGTCATTGGAAGAGGAATGAAGATCGTCGGCTGGATCGCAACACTTGCGATGTTTGCCGCGGTAGTTGGATTATTTCTTACGCTCTAATTGCTCGCTCGATCACGCAGCGCCTGCACGACTGTTGCCTTCAGCGATTGATTGCGCATCAGGCAACCAGTTTGACACAGCACCTGCGCATCCACTATCGAATTTATGGCATCAGTTTCGTTTCCACCCGCCATCACGATGCCGATCACAGCATAGTACCGAAGCGCAGGTTCTGAAGCTCCTAACTGGCCGTGAAAGAACTGGATTGCAGCATCTTTGCCAAGCGCTGACGCAAGGCTATCTGTTACAACCCAACCCCGAGCACGCATTCTCAGCGGACCGACGATCTCCGATTCAACTCGCTTCAATTCTGAAAACTCTCGTTCGAGCCTCACAATTGAGGAATCTACTGGCGCGGCTGTTGCAAAACTTGACAAAAACAATAGGCCGACTGGCAGAAAAGAGGCAAGTAAATTTCTTATGGGCAGTTTCATCTTTTGTGAGACGTTCCTTCCCGCTTCTTTGTTTCATCATTCCAGCCGAAGGTAACAGATTCCAGTCTAACGTTTTGATCAGGTGCAAGGTCTTGTTTTGCGCCTGCGAGCCATTTTGAGGAGCCAACACGTGCCCAAACCAAAAGCGACGAAGCAGACCAAATTTATTTTTATCACCGGCGGCGTGGTCAGCTCGCTCGGTAAAGGGATCGTCTCAAGTTCTCTGGGTCTGCTGCTCAAATCACGTGGTCTCAGAGTCACAATCCAGAAGTTTGATCCCTACATTAATGTGGATCCCGGAACGATGTCGCCTTACCAGCATGGCGAAGTCTATGTGACCGATGATGGCGCCGAAACGGACCTTGATCTCGGCCATTACGAACGCTTTCTCGACATCAGCATGACCCGTGCGAACAACACGACGACGGGCCAGGTCTACAACGAAGTCATACAGCGCGAGCGTCGCGGAGATTATCTCGGCGCCACGGTGCAGGTTGTACCACACGTCACTGACGAGATCCGCCGGAGAATGATGGCGCTTGCCGAAACAGGCAAGTTTGACGTGATCATCACGGAGATCGGTGGCACGGTCGGTGATATTGAATCGCTGCCGTTCCTCGAAGCCATGCGTCAATTAATGCTCAAAGTTGGCAAGCGCAACTGTGCGAGCATCCATCTTACGCTTGTGCCCTATATCACAAGCGCCGGCGAGCTCAAGACAAAGCCGACACAGCATTCTGTAAAGACACTGCTCGAGATCGGTATTCAGCCCGACGTTCTCGTCTGCCGCAGCGAACGCCATCTCTCGAAAGCCCTGCGCGAAAAGATCGGACTCTTCTGCAACATGGAAGCTCGATCGGTGATCGAAGCCTGCGATGCGAAAACGATCTATGAAGTCCCGCTAACGTTTGCGGCCGAGCATGTCGATCAAATTGTTCTTGAGAAACTTGGAATGAAAGTCCCGGCGAAGCTTAATCTTGCTAAGTGGAAGCGATACGTGGCGCGTGTTAAGGAGCCTTCAAAGACTGTCCGAATCGGCGTGATCGGCAAATACGTGCAGTTACTTGACGCATATAAGTCGATCATCGAAGCATTTATCCATGCCGGCGCAGAAAACGACGCGAAGGTAGAATTGGTATGGATCAACTCCGAAGAGTTAGAGGATAAAAAGTCGATCGGAAGCTATTTCGAAGGGATCGACGGTGTGCTTGTTGCACCCGGATTCGGTTCGCGTGGAGTAGAAGGGAAGATCAAGGCGATCGAATACGTGCGCAAGAATAAGATCCCGTTCTTCGGCATCTGTCTCGGCATGCAGTGCGCTGTGATCGAATTCGCGCGTAATGTTTGTGGAATGAAAGAGGCGAATTCTACAGAGTTCAAGCGCACAAAGGAGAACGTGATCGACCTCATGCTCGATCAAAAGAACATCGAAACAAAAGGCGGCACGATGCGCCTGGGAAGCTATCCATGCATCGTAAAGCGCGGCACGCTGACCAACAAGATCTATCACGATCAATTCATCACCGAACGTCATCGTCATCGTTACGAAGTCAATAACGAATTCCGCGACCGACTCGCGCAGAAAGGCCTCGTCCTAAGCGGAGTTTCGCCCGACGGGCAATTGGTCGAGATCATCGAGCTAAAACAAACGGAGCACCCGTTCTTTATCGGCGTACAATTCCATCCCGAACTCAAAAGCCGCGCAACCAAAGCACACCCGATCTTCCGCGAGTTCGTGAAAGCAAGCCTGGCAAGAAAAGCATCGCGTGGTTCTGTCGATAAGACATTCAAGCTGAATGGTCAGTCGATGAATGGACATGCAACGATCGGACAGGTCTCATCAATGAAGAAGACAACTCGGGCAAAGGCGGTTTCGAAATAAAGTGTGGAGAATGGAGTAATGCTTGCAACTCCGTCCTTTTGATAGTGTTATTACGCTATAGCCCAATCAAACCTATGCGTAGACTGATTATTCTAGTTGCTCTCCTCGCCGTTGTCGGATGCTCTCATGGGACGTCGACGACTGGTTCTAACGGCACTTACGCACCGTACACGATTTCTACTGTGGGTCCAACCTGGCGTGCTCACAGTGGGACGGTTGAGATCCATGACGCAAGCGGCACTTACGTAAAAGCGGTCACTACCGACAGCACCGGTCACGGAAGCACCCCACTTCCTGCAGGTACATACAAAATGCACGGCGTCGAACCGAACAACACACTCCCCGAACATGACATCAAGATCGAAACCGACAAGAGCACCCTGGATACGGTGAATTTTTGTCCGTGGTGTAAGTGAGGGTTGGCCACTAGGTAGATGAGAGAATCTTAGCTCCATCCAATGTCCGCAGAAATTCGGGCAGACTATCTTCCGTCTTGAGCCCCAATTTTTTTCGGATATTAAAGCGATGGTTATCGACCGTTCGCTCCGAGATGCAAGTTAAGCGCGCGATCTCGGCTGTATGAAGATTGACGTGTATGAGCAGGCATATCTTCACTTCTTGCGGAGTCAGGTCCGAGTGCTTAGTTCCGAGCATCGCTCGGAATTCAGGATGGACGGTAGCAAACTGCGCCTCAAACTTCGCGAAGTCAATCATCTCACAGGGCAAATCCTTCAGCTTCTCGCGCACTTTCTTGACAATATCTTCTGGCCCATAGCTATCAGGCTTCAGTACAATCTTGCGCAAGTCCGTACGGAAATTGCCGAGCAATTCGGTTTGTGCAGCTAGGCTCGATGCTGTGTTGGCAAGCTCCCGCTCTTTAAGTCGAAGCTCCTGTTCGGAGCGTTCTGCTTTCAGGCGTTGCAATTCTGCGTCACGTTCTTTGTCAGCAATCGCCGCACGAATATTGAAGGTATCGAACTGCTGACGAGTTTTTTCACTTAAGATTTCTTTTTCGAGAGCGTAATATTTTTGGTGGTGCTGATAAGCTTCCGTTATGTCGCCAAGTTTTTCATAGGCAGAGGCAAGTTCCTTGTGACATTCCGCTATTACTCTCTTTTCCCCCAGCTCTTCTGCCAGTACCCGCGATTCCTCAAGCCGCACCAGCCCTTCTTCTATTTTCCCCTGCTTGATTAGAACACATCCTAATGCACAGAGTGTGTAGGAAACTCCTTCACTCGACCTGAGCGTGTTACGTCTGTAGTGTAAAGTATTGAGATAACCCAGGAGTGCTTTTTCAAGGTTGCCCAGATGGTACTCTGCATCCGCAATACCTTCCATCGAAAAACCGACCAGCGAAGAATAGCCGTTTTCCTCGCTCAAGTCAAGTGCACTTTCAAAATATTTCAACGCTCGGGGATAATCCCCCATTTTAGTGTATACGTGCCCGTAACCGACATGAATTGGCGCGATCTCCTTTTTTTCGCCATTCTCTTCGGCGATAGAAAGGCATCGATTAAAACAACCCAGTGCTCTCGGATAATCACCAAGTTCCTCATGCAAAGTAGCAATGTCGTATAAGCTCGTCTCAATCAGCCTCTTACTTCCGATTTCTTCTGCAAGCACAAGAGCGCCGGACATATATTCCAGTGCGCGAGGGTAATCAGCAAGGCTCTCGTGAATACAGCCGATCTTGGTTAGAAGCTGAGTCATCTCCGTTTTCTCGGAAAGTGCCTCTGCAAGAGATAGTGCCCGGATAAGATAGCCATGCGCACGGGGGTAATCTGCAAGCTCAAGGTTAACATCTCCAAGGTGATGAAGAGCGACCAACACTCCTCTTTTGTCATCCACTTCTTCTGAAAGCGCAAGAGCTCGTTCACTGCACTCCAACGCGCGTGGGTAATCACCAGATGCGTAGTGTATATATCCGATATTATTAAGACTTAGTCCCATCAAACTTTTATTCCCAATTTTTTCTGCAACTCTCAGTGCATGCTCGAAATGCTCAGACGCACGCCCGGTGTCGGAAAGTATGCTACGTATACATCCCAAAATGATCAAAGCCCATGCGCGTTGATAGTCGTCGTTAGCCCTTTCAGCGAGGTCCAGCGCATATTCGGCGTTGCGAATGGCAGTTGGCGGGTCATCACCATTCCAATACTGAGTTCGTGCAATACCGTTATGTGCTCTCGCCTGCAAGGCCAGATTTGATACGGCTTCGGCGGCGGCGAGCGCACTCTGGCATTGCCTGAGCGCCTCCTGGAAGCGCCCCGTCCTCATGCTGCATTCCCCAATAATACAGAGCGCGCGCGACTCTTTGCCCTTTTGGTTGTCCCGCTTCGCTTGAGTGAGGGCATCGTTACCAAGCTTTTCCGCTTGTTCGTACTGATAGTTCTTAAGATGCTCCTCGGCTTTATCAAGGATCTCTTGCAAGCTATCGGTGGGATGTTCGTGTGCCATTTGATCGGAATTTTATTGAATGGCGGTGTGGCCGGGCAGTGCGAGACCCGGCCATGAAGCAAAAATACCTTTTCCATTTCGAAAATGTGCACTCATCGCTTCCACTTCACATCTCGAAAAGCAGTAGTAAGCACCGAGTTCGACCCAGAAAATGCCGTTAACTTACGACAAGCGAAAGCGCCTCCAGTTGTCGTCCCGGTATACAGCAGCGAGCTGTTATTTGGCGACCAGGTCACGCCTCCTGAAAGAATAATACCATTGTTGGAGCGCGTGGAGCCGAACGTTGCGTCGCAGTAGTTGAGCGTATCGACGTTTGCGCCGCCATGCATCACCAGGCCGAAGGCGAGCTTATTTGATCCGGTGCGCGACCATTCGATCGCAGTGACTTTGCCCGGGACTTTCACACTATCCACGTACGTCCAAGTCGAAGTATTAAAGATCATGATGGTCGAGGCCGCACCATGGATGTTGAAGGAGTCTGCGCGCACCACGGCAAGCTTTGAATCGTCCGGGCACCATGTTGGATAGTTCAATGCCGTTTGGAACGTCCAGGTTGCGGTATTCACCGAAAAAATATTGGTTGGTGTTCCTCCAGATTGTGAGATGACCCAGAGTCCGGTTATGCCTGAACCGTTCGAGGTGCAGTATGCAATTTGTCCCATCGATGTTGTCGACGACCACGAAACAGATGCGCCTGGTGAAATGAACACACTCGTACTAGGGAAGCCATAGATTGTCCGGTAATTCGAACCAACCGGAGTGCCGTGCGAATTGACGGATACGTCGATCGCTCTGATTGTGTCTGGTCCAGAAGGAGCAGCTTGGTGAAAACAGATGGACGATCCGGTCGGCGACCAGCTTGGTGCTCCGACACCGTTACTGAACGTCTGGGTGATCTTCGTCTGGTGGTTGGCATCTGAGTCTGCGACGAAGATTGCAGAGCCTACCAGATTGTTGTTTTGGTAAACACCAGCGGCATATGTCAGCGCCGGATTTGCAGCGCTTCCATTCGGTGAAAAAGTCTGCACAGGCCCGTTCGCCGATTGCGGATCCTCCTTGCAGGATGTGAAGAAGAAGAGTGCTCCCATCAAGGAAGCGATCGTGCTTGCCCATCGTAATGAGGGCGAAAGTAGCTTGTTCATTTGTTTAATCAGTTAGGTGAAATCGAATTGCTGCTGTTGGAGCTTTGCCCCGTTACACTTTCCTTGCGGTCGACCCGTCGGATGAAGCATGGCCTCATCTGTAATATCGCCGATTGCGCGATTTCGGAGCGCAGATCGTAGCGAAGAAGATGGGCGAACTAAGGAATGCTGCGAGCGCCAGAATAATGAGTTCTTGCATGGCTGTGTCTCCTGTCAGTTGCTTGGTTACTTGGCTGAACTAACCGGAGCAAAAGTATCGGGGAGTTCCGAAAACTAGGTACTCAGTTTACTACTCATTTCTCGAGAGGCTGGCGATTTGGAAAAGAGGGATTGAAAGCGGACCGTATTCTTTTTGGAATTGATCGCTATAAGACCTCATTTTTTAACAACAGAGATGAGGTCACCCGTGATAGCATTAATATGGCAGACCTTAGGGACAATCGCTGCGCGGAAATCAGTATCTACATCACCACCAACTCTCCCGTCATCTTCGGATGCAATGAACAGAAATAGCTGATCGTGCCGGGTTTTTGTGGAGTGAAATCGTAGGATTGATCGGTGTCGAGTAGTGGGCTTTTGAAGTTTCCATCGTTTGCTACTACTGTGTGAGGGATATCGTCTTTGTTGGTCCAGCGAATGGTTGTGCCCGATGCAATCCGTTTGCTTTCTGGGTTGAATTTGAAGTTGTCGATCGTGATCGAATTGGCGGATGCCACGTCCGAGTTCGGATGAGCCTCATTGGTTAGGTCTGCAGTTGTCTGAAGTGGTTTGTCGATGATCGCGATCTCGTGCATTCCTGTCATTGCGTGGATAGAGGTGATGCCGAGCAATGAGCGCAGGACTGTATCCGCGACTTTCATTGGTCCGGGCGAGGGCGCGGCTCCTGGCTTGGGTTGCGGAAATGCGGTGGACATCGCCGTGTGAAAGGTCACATTGCCTTCTACTTTTTGCATCACTTGGTGAATGTGACCGTTCAAGACCGTCACTGAGCCAAATCGTTTTAGGTAACCGAGCGCTGTTGCGCTGTCTTCGGTGCCCCAGCCCCATTGAGGATAAACGCTCCACAGCGGAATATGCGCGAAGAGCACGATCGGTGTACTTGTCTTAATATGCTTGACATCCTTCTCAAGCCACTCCAATTGCGGAGCCCCCAGCGAGCCGAGTCCGCCAGCTTTCAAATTCATCACATTGACAAGCCCGATGAAGTGCACGCCTTTGTGATCGAAGCTATACCATCCATCGCCGATTGAGCCAGCTCCATACCGATTCTTGAATTCGTTATTCTCAGCTGCGACATCATGCTCGCCAGGGACGAAGAACTGATCCTTGATCTTGAGCGACCCAAGTAATTGTTTCAGCGTATCGAACTGCTCCGGCTTTGCGAGATGTGTGAGATCGCCTGTGTGAAGCAAGAGATCAGGTGTATTCGCGAAAGCATTGATCTTCGCAAGCGACTCATTCAGCGTTGATATCACATCTTTATTCGCATCTTTGCTGAAGCCAATATGTGTATCACTGATCTGCACGAATGTGAAGTCGCTCTCGACCTTCTTCGCGGGATGTTTGAGGAAGTCGGACAGTGGCTGCGATCGCAACACACCGCCCGACATCATCCATACAGCACCAGTCCCTACCCATGCCATACATTCCAAAAAGCCTCGTCGCGAAAGACCGTCCGCGCTTTTCAAATCAAAATTCTTCTCGTCGCCCATATTTGATTCTATATTGATTCCATGATGTCCAGACAACCTCGACTTCCATGTTGAGAAGACAACCCCGACCCTCGCTTATTCCCAAACTCACAAAAAAGAACGTTGGGAATAATTCTGCTTGGTCCGTGTCTTCTATTTGATATCCATGGAGGAAAGGATCGTAATCGGAGACGAACCAGCGAAGATTGCCTTTGAAGATCTGATGGCGGACCATCTGGACTCCGCCTATAACCTCGCGCGCTGGATTCTGCCGACGGTCGAAGATGCGGAAGATGTCGTGCAGGATGCATTCATTCGCGCCTTCAAAGGCTATGCAGGTTTTCGTGGCGGGAATGCGCGCGCATGGATTCTCACGATCGTACGAAACACCGCATACAATCATCTTCGAAAGTATCGCAACGCCTTCGAGTCGCTGTCCGATGAGGATGACTCTAATTCATTCGTCAGCGAGGACCTCGATCCGGTGCAGAAGATCATTCATGATGGAGAACTTCTTGATCTGAAAACCGCGCTGGACCAGCTTCCACCAGAGTACCGCGAAGCGATCGTGCTTCACGAAATCGAGGATATGCCCTACAAAGAAATTGCGAGGATCCAATCGATACCGATCGGGACAGTCATGTCGCGCATCTCAAGAGCGCGAGTAAAGCTTCGCGCGATGCTTGCAGTTGACAATCATTAACCGCTCACAATGAAGCACGAATCTGCAGAAAAGAGGATCGATGCCTATCTCGACAACGAACTCGACGCGAGCGACGCGATCGCGCTACTCGAGCACATCGGCGAGTGTTCTCAGTGCACGAATGAGATGGAAGCATCGAGTGCGTTACGCGATCGAATCAGGAAAGAGATGCTGCGTTATCAGGCTCCATCCGAATTCAAAGCGAAACTTACAAGAGATATTAGGAAGCAGCGACCATCCAGATGGCGTTCTTCAACTGGCGTGCGAGCAAGCCGAGTGTTTTCGATCCTTGGCGTGCTTGCGATTGGAATTTTGGCAGGGGTCCTCATTGATGCGAAGTTGATCGCTCCAAGTGCAGCGACCGGTGCGATCTTTGCTGAGCACATTAACTCTTTGAAATCAGGACATCTAATTGATGTCGCCTCCAGCGATAAACACACCGTCAAACCCTGGTTCGCCGGTAAAGTTGATTTCTCGCCATTCGTCATCGATCTCTCCACATCAGGCTATCCACTTCTCGGCGGCCGCTACGAATCCTTTGATGGTCACGATGCCGCAGCACTGGTCTATGCCAAGGGACACCACTACATTGAGTTATACGAGTGGCCGGTGCAAAGGCCTCTGGAAGCTGCAAAAGAGGAGAGAGGATATAATGCGCTGTTCTTTGTGCATGGCGGGATGCAGTGCTGTGTGATTTCGGATGCTGCGTTGGAGGAGATTACTGTGTTTCATGAGCGATTAGAGGGGGCATTGATGGCGCATTAATCAAAATGGCTCGTGGGAGCAGAGTGTAACTAAATCCCCAATTGAGAGTTGTTACGAGTGCCCACAACTAGTCCAAACCTTAGTCTTGTTCGCTGACTAGGGTCCTCATTTCGTTGATAAGCGTTCGGCGGCTCGTCATTATGAAGAAACTGCTTTTGATTGTCTTCACAGTTCTAGTTCTGTATCCCACGGGAGCGGAATCACAATGGCATCTACTCCATGAATTTTCCCCTCCCGTTGCGAATTCATTCAGCTACATTCGACTCTCCGCACTGTACTTCCTCGACCTGCCTGGGCCGCCACGCATAGGATTCGCGGGCTTTGAGATCCAGTGCGACCTCGATACAAGTCAGTTTCAGGGTGGCGAGGTGTGGAAGACAACTGACGGCGGTGCTTCCTGGAATCGGATGAGACTACTTGGGGATAGGGCTTTTTCCGCCTGGGGTGTTTACGAGTTTGCTTTTAAAGACAGTTTGACTGGATGGCTGGCAGCCTATGGTCCGTATGGGGCGAGTTATAAGACAACGGACGGCGGAACGACATGGAAACCGATAGCCAGCACGGTGGGAGGGTGCTACTCCATCTGCTATCACTCCACGACAGACCGACTTTTTATGGGTAGAGCCGGGGGAAGCAGCGTCAGCCTGTCCTCTTCGGATGAAGGTGAAACGTGGCAGAGCCTTAACACGAATTTTCTAGGTTGCGCATTTTCTGACGACTCGACAGGAGTTCTTGCCGGAAACGGTGTGAATTACCCACTGCTCGTTACAACCAATGGGGGACGAACTTGGACCCCTACGAAGAATGATTCGCTAATAATGCTCCTACCTTTCGGAGTTAACGGAACAAAGATTTTTTTTGCAGTTTGTGATAGTGGAAGTCTATATCGAAGTAATGATGGTGGGAAAAGCTGGATTCTGGTTTCACGATCACTGGTTCCCGATTACTATCAAATTTACTCATTGTACGGTGACCTCTTTCACCTTTATACCCAAACAACGGCCGGAGTCTGCTGCTCCACCGACCAAGGAGTCTCATGGCGAAGCATTTGCGGTCCTGGTAATTTCATGCCTGGTGGCGGTAATCGAATCGGCTTTTACCAAAAGGATAGTTACATTTATGCATCCGAAACAAATCATGGAAACGAGACGGCAAAACTCTGGGTGAATCCTGTAGCTAGCGGCACTCGTTCGCGCCTCAATATATCTTCGGAAAATAGAAACCGATTCATATCGGAGCCACCCGGGGGGACGTCAACACTCCTACTGCGGACTCCCGGCGTTTTTCCAACCGGATTCGGAGCAGACTCTTTGAGCTTTACGATGACATTCGATAGTGATGTCGTGACGCACATGACGGATGCCGCTGCACCAGGCTGGACAATTCTAACCTTGCTGAACAAGCAGGGGCTAGTGAGGATCAAACTTATCAAGCTTGCTGGTACATCGATCCTACCCGATTCCGTAATTGGCTGGATTCATTTCAGAGCCAACCTCGCCCCAAGAACTTCAACAAGCATCGCGCTCGCTGAAGTAGATTGGGACGCCGATAGCAGCTATTACGATTGCATTTCTGCCTCGCTTACCTCGACGGATTCGGTCCTACTCAATGTTACATTGTCTTGCGGTGACTCGCTTATTCTCGCTTCACTTCGCCACGAGAAACTATTTGATATCATCTCGCTCCGCCCGAACCCGGCATCCAATTATATTCAAATCGTGCTCACTCACAATATTGATGCCCCGATCCGCGCAGAAATCTTTAATGCTCTTGGTGTAATCCTTAAGGATGCCGAATTGAAGAAAGGTGAGACATCCATAAATGTGAGCGACCTCCTAAGCGGAGTATACTATCTCCGTGTTTCGCAAGCCGGGTTTGTTCAGACTCGTAAAGTGGTGGTAGAGCGGTAATCATGTTTCCATGGGAACTCTTGATGGATAATTCTATGTTTATTATAGCGTGGGGCAGAACCCTCGCTTTGCCTTACGAGGGTCCGCCGTAGGGTGCAAGAATGAATCGTGAAATACGGAATACCGCAACGTTATGATCGCGATTCCCAAGATCCTCCAACTCCAAGTCAGACAATGAGTGACTCCCTAATGAACTAGAATCCAGATCCGGCATAGCTTTCTTTCCGAATGAGAATTATGAATAAAGTTTGCACACACGCAAGTGGAATTGCCGATTTTAGTTCGGAATCATGGGGGAAGTGGTCAGTGGTCAGTGGTCCGTGGTCAGTGGGGCTCAAAGACTTTGGGGAAGTGGTCTGGGGCCAGTGGTCGGTGGGGCTCGAAGGCTTTATGAATAAAGTTTTCACGTTTCGGGTAGTGGTCTGTGGTCAGTGGTCTGTGGGGCTCAAAAAATTTTATTCCCACGGACCACGGACCACAGACCACCGACCACTGACCACTTCCCCAAAAACACCGAACTTCTCGGCAAGACTAACCGTTAATCGCCCACCGCAAACCGGTTCGGCAGAGTTTGACTGAGTGGCCAAAGCAATCCAGAATGGCTCCTCTGCCACTAAATATCCCGGCTCTTGAGGATGGTGGCTATTGCCACCAGACGCAGGCAACAGTTTTTTTCGCCTAGCACAACTAGAAATCGCCATGGAACAGATCATTCGCGCAATTACGAGCTCGCAGCTCCGACAAGATATTCCACAGTTTCGCGCAGGCGATACGCTAAACGTTTCGGTACGCGTCGTTGAAGGCGACAAAGAGCGCATCCAGCATTTCGAAGGCATCGTGATCTCCCGCCGCGGTTCGGGTGCGAACGAGACATTTACCATTCGCAAGATCTCGAACGGCGTTGGTGTAGAGCGTATTTTCCCATTGCACTCACCACGAATTGCGAAGATCGACTTTATCAAGACCGGTGCAGTCCGCCGCGCTAAGCTGTATCATCTTCGCGGACTTGGTGCGAAGGACGTCCGCCGCAAGACCACCTAAGGGCCTATTGTTGGTCCGAGGAAAACTCGGACACCGATTATACAAACAGGCCGCCAATCTGCAGCCTGTTTTATTTTTGCCCGCATGCTACGCCAGCTCTACATCCGAGATTATGCCCTGATCGATGAAGTAACCATCGCCTTCGAGCCAGGTCTGAATATCATTACGGGCGAGACGGGGGCGGGTAAGTCGATCGTACTTGGGGCGTTTGGGTTGTTGATGGGGGAGAGAGCGTCGGCGGATGTTGTTAGAACCGGCAGCGCGAAAGCGATCGTCGAAGCAGAGTTTACGATCGAAGGCAATCCGCGACTCAAGAAATTTTTAGAGAAAAAAGAGATCGAAGTCGATCAGGATATTCTGATCGTTCGCAGAGAGGTCCTGCAGCGCGGCACGGGTCGAGGGTTCATCAATGATACGCCGGCCACGGCACAGCTGTTGAAAGAGCTTGCAACTTTTTTAGTCGACCTGCACGGACAACATGAGCATCAATCCCTGCTCAGAGCCGAGGACCACATCTTCCTTTTAGATGATTATGGTGGACTCTCGAGTCAAGTCATCGACTACCAAGCCGCAAGAAATGCCTTCATGCTGATCTCAAGCGAGATCGAAAAGCTGAAACAACGTCAGACCAGACTCAAAGAAGAGCGAGATCTTTTTGAATTCCAGCTCAACGAAATCCGCACTCTATCACCTCTGCCGAATGAAGACGATTCAATCGACAGTGAGCTTACGATCCTTGAGAATGCCGAAGAACTTCAAACATCAGCGAATGAGCTCCACGCGAAGCTCTATGATGATGATGGCTCAGCCTACGAACAGCTAAGCACAGCTCGCGAGCGGCTCCAACATCTAAGCAAGATCGATACAGCCTTCGTCGGACAGTTGCAGGAATTGAATGCAGCCGTGAACTCGCTGTCGGAGATCATCAAGTTTCTCTCTGATTACGAGAACCGCATTGAACTCGATCCCGCGCGTCTTCAACAGCTCCGCGAAAGGGCAATAGAGTTAAGCAAATTGAAAAGGAAGTATGGTCCGACGCTTGAACAGGTGCTGATACGAGAGCGCGATCTGGCAGCAAAGTTAGATGAGAGTGAGAATCTTGCGGAGCTTATCAGTCATAAGCAAATCGAGAGGAAGTCTGCACAGGTGGAAGCTTCTGCGGCAGCCGAGGAGTTGAGCAAAGCTCGCCGGAGTGCAGGAAATAAGCTTTCGCCGCTAGTCGTTCGCGCATTGAAAGAACTAGGCATCGAGAAGAGCGAATTTGAAGTGCGGATCGAACGTAGAGAGTTGCCCATCACTCAAATTGAAGGTACTGCGGTAGTGTTGGCTGATGTGCCGTACGCTGCCGGCAGCAGGGGAATGGATGATGTCGAGTACTATCTCTCGACGAATGTTGGTGAGTCGCCGAAGCCGCTTGCGAAGGTCGCTTCAGGCGGCGAGATCTCTCGTGTGATGCTCGCGCTGAAAACGCTGCTCGCCAAGAATGACCGCTTGCCGCTGATGGTCTTTGATGAGATCGATGTTGGTGTCTCGGGAAGGATAGCCCAACGCGTCGGCCGCACGATGAAGTTGCTAGCGAAAGAACATCAGATCATCGCGATCAGCCACCTATCACAGATTGCAGCGTTCGCGGATGTTCACTATGTGGTAGAGAAACAAGTTGTGAAGAACACGACTTTCTCAAAGCTCCGTAAGCTGACAAATGAAGAGCATATCGAAGAAGTAGCAAGACTGATCTCCGGCGAAGATGTCTCGGAAGCTTCAGTCAAAGCTGCTCGCTCGCTGATAAAAGAATCCAGCGTCCTTACGAGCTAAATACCGGATTCAAAATCCCATGATCGACAGCTCGCGAAAGATCGAGGAGATCTCGGGATGCTTCATCAGTTCTTCGTACAGCCAATTCGACTGTTCTTTCGTGGCCTGTAGATGGTCCTCAACTTTTTTCCGGTCTTTTGCTTGCACCGCATCGCGAATGCCGAGCATACGCTCTTCATCGTTCTTCGATACTTTGTCAGCATGACTTTTACGTACCTGATTCAGCGCTTTCGAGAACCGATCATTGTCCTCCGGATTTTGGAGTGGTTCGTTAGATAATGGATCGCTCATGATTGTACCTCCAATTTATTAACGGTGCGAGATTACGAGCCCGGATTGCAAGATGCCATTCACTGTCGTCATTCGATAGAAATAGGCCCCTTGCACAAGTCCCTTCGTGTCGAGTCGAAACTCGTGATGTCCTTTCGACAAAATACCGTGGTGCAAGGTTCGCGCCACTCTGCCCGTCTCGTCGCATAAAATAATGTCGACCTGTTCCGTTTCTGCGATGTCGATTGGCAAGCTTGTCGAACTAGTCGCCGGATTAGGATACGAAGGAAGAAGGCGATCAGGGTTGGCTCTTGATGTTTTAGCGACCCCTTGAAAGACAGTCGTGGAAAATATTCCGTGGCCTTGTGTCGCAATGGCGACTAGCTGGTCGGATTCTCGGGTGTCGATCATTTCGACCGTCAAGTCGCCGATCGTGTTCGAGCCCTCTTTGAGCCAATTCGTAGTTCCGCTCAAGACACTGTCGCGTGTTGAATAGAGACCGGTTGATGTTCCAACGTAATAGATGATGCCTTGAGTCGTGTGAAGAATCGATGCCCAGCGACAAGAGGGACCATCGCCAGATCCATCCGGATGCTGCTCCAATGTACCGCTCGCGTTATGCCAAGTGAGACCACCGTCTCCCGAAGCAAAGAGGCTCTGAACGCCATAGTTGCTGAAGACGACCAGAATATTCTTTGCATCATGAGGATCGATCGCAATGCAACAAATGAAAGCCTTTGGAAAGATGCTACTCGTGATCTCCATCGGCTTGCTAGCGTTAACTTCAGCAGAGTCTAACCGAAATAGTCGACCATCGCTTGTGCCGTAGTAAACAATATTAGCGGGTAGCTTCGAAACAGCAACAGCGCCGATGATCGAAGTGTCGGGAAGGAAAGTGTGTTTGAGTTGTGTCCAGGCGACGGGTGTCGGGCGGCTGCTATTAACGGGAATCGAAGGGAGGTTGTCATTGCGCCACAGGACATTCGTGGCAGCCAGATACATTCGATCTGTGTTGTTCGGATCAAGTCGCCATGGAGCAACAAAAGTGAAACCGCTCACACTGTCATCCGGCTGAATGAAAGCGTAGGTCGCTCCGTGATGTAACACGTCGAGGTCGGTTCTATAGATGTATGCAAATTGCGATGAAGTATATGCGTGTATCTTGTTATCCGAAATCGCACAATATGCTCCATCGCCACCATCCAACATGTCCCAGTCAGATTGAAGATCAGAGCCAGCCCAACTTCCGTTATCCTGCAATCCGCCGAGATAGAAATGATCATTACCGGCTGCTTGATCAAGCGCAACCGAATAAAATAGCGTGCTGACATAGCTGTTGTTCAGCATATGCCATTCGACGGAATCGCGGTTATCCAGTGAATAAAAGATGCCGCCATCCGTCCCCGAGTACATCGCATTTGGATCGTCCGGATCAAAGACCAGTGTGTGATTGTCAGGATGATGATTCGGATACGACTGAGGCCCATTTGGATCGGGATTGTAGCCGCCTATCCATGAAGTGTTATGCGTTGAGTTGAATCCGTCTGTTGAGCGATAAAGGTTTGTGCCACCAATGAAGACAACATTCTCGTCATTGGGCTTGACGCTCAGCGTGAGTGCGTATCCGCCCAGTGAATTGAAGTTGGATGCACCGTTTCCGGTCGCATCAAACGGAATATTGGACGACCGATTTGACCAAATACCATTGCTTGCAACTCCATCCCCCTTGAGATAGGCGTACTGGAAAATGCTATGACCAGATGTTCCATTGCCAGGCGTCTCCATCAGCACGTAGAGTGAATTCTGATTTGAAGGCGCAAGTGCAAGCTTTAGTCGCCGAGTGTGAGTTGGCCATTGCGAAATTGGAGTAATGTTCGTCCACGTGACTCCATCGAGTGAACGATAAACGCCTTGTAGAGCCGAGCTTTTTCCAGTGACGGAGTATTCACTAGCCGCCGCATATACGACACCTGTTGAACTCACCACGACATCTGTGCAGAATGATGGATTGGTCGTGTCTTGCAGTTGTGGGGTCCATGTGGCGCCATCGTTTGTTGATTCGAGGATCGCACCGTAGCCAGCCGCATAGATCGTGTTGTGTCCAATGCGCGGATCGATTGCTATTGACCAGATGCCGTCGAAGGGTGAATCCAAAACGGTCTGCTTGCCACTTAATGCCTTGGTAAATGCTACCCAGGATTTTCCGCTGTCGGTCGAACGCCAGATGCCGTTGCCGATGTCAAGCGTTCGCCAACGAGGTTGAGATACTCCACTCACTCGCCGAAACGTAGTACTGAGCAACTCGCCAGTCCCGTAATACCAAATGTTCCTTTTGCCGGGATGGGGATCCTGAACGATGCAAGTCGCATTGAATTGGCCATTGGGAGAAGTTGTGCGCGTCCAGGTGGCACCCTGATCCGTCGATCGCCACACGCCACCTTGGGCAGAAGCTACGAGAAGCGTTCTATGGTTGTCGAGATCAACAGCGATCTGCCGAGTTCTGCCTCCAACGTTTCGTGGCCCAACGCATTGCCAATTTGCCTGTGCAAGTTGGTTTGCCGTCTTATGCGCAGGTTGAGTGCTTTGTTGTTGCAGCGAGAAGGCGAGCTCGCGTGAGCGAAAGTCAGCTGGGATCCTGCCAGTCTTAGGGTCGTGGAGCTTCAGCCACTCCAATTGCTGACGCGCCTCCATGTTTTCGACTGCTTCCTGAAAGTGTCGGTGAGGTGCAACACGAATTGAGGCGTCACCTTTGAGCAGGAGGCCGAAGAGAGCACCGCATCCGAGCAGGGCAGTACGAGGAAAGTATTGAAACATAGTGCCAAGAAGTTGTCGACGTTCTAGCCAGGAACATTCGACCGAGTTTAACAAGTCCACCGTTTGGAAGTGTGCAGACGGTGAGGGGAGGTCTCTACGACACTACTGTTGCATTCCAAACTAGTTTGGTGTGAGAATCACTAATCGTTGTGATAAGATCACACCATAGCTCGCAAGCGCGATGAAATACTCTCCCGCAGCAAGACCGCTTTGATCGAGCGTCACGTAATGGTCGCCGGCAAGCAGGAAACCGGCAGCGATTGTGCGCATTTTGCGACCGGCGGCATCGAACAACGACAAGGTATAATCCCGAGCTTTCTCGAAGTTAAATTGAATGGTAGTATTTATGGGCGTTCCGTTCAAGTAGATCGGGTTGGGATATGGCGGAAACAATTGGAATGTGGTGCCGCCTCCTCCTAGAGGAGGAGCAGTTTGTTTGAGCGGAAAATACCATGCGCCTCGTCCGTGCGTACCAGCCAAAAGATATTCTCCGTTCGCGCCATGGATATTGAGTGACAAAACTTGTACTGGGGGAAGCAGAGTACCGAGTTTCTGCCAATTGGCGCCTTGGTCAGTCGAATAGATGACATTGTAATCTGTGCCTATATAGACAGTGCCATCCTTGCTTATTGTGAGGGAGTTGAACGGGATCTGCGGAAGTCCATTGACAGCGGGATTTGACCAGTTCGCTCCGCCGTCGGTGCTACGTGCCAAGGACAATCGTTGATCGGTCGCTAACCCTCCCTGTATCACGAACATCGCACCAGTTATAGGGCTCTTTGCGATCCCGACTACGGCGCCGGTGGTGAACAGAGGCAGAAACCTCCACGTAAGTCCTGCATCGGTGCTTAGGTTAATGTTTTGGGACATGTTGAATTCAGTGCCAGCCCAGAATCGTGTTGGAGCGTCAGGCTCGATGTAAAGCGAATAGCAGGTTCCAATATCTGAAAGAGAGGTCTGGGGCACTCCATCAGAACCCCCGTCGAAGGATGCGAAGACGTGTTGTTTTCCACCCATCGCTATTGTCTGACCATCAGGCGAAACATCGATCGGAGCATAGAACAGGGTCCCTTCATTTTTCAAAACAGAATTTTGCACGAGATCAATATTACCGTTCGCAGACTGGATCCAGTTGACTCCGCCATCATCCGAACGAGTAAGAGTCGCACCAAAAAAAGTTGAAAAGACTCGGTTGGGAACGAGCGAAGGAATCCGAGTCTGACCCCCGTCACCGCCTCGAGTTTGCTGCCAGTTCCCAGCTAAAGACGTTGTACGTTGCACACCGTTGTCCTGTGTTCCTCCGGCGATATATACGAACGATGGCGGAGCATCGATGCCAACGTATTGAAATGCATCGATGCCGTTCGAAACTGTCGTCTTCCACGCTACACCTTTGTTTGTTGTTTTGCTTAGGCCACCATCGGTGCAGAGATAAACATCATTGCCCTGGTAGACCGCAAGGTGGACGTCAGCATGGGAATAGTGAGGATCCGTCTGGTCGGCCTCCCAAATGCTGCCATTCCGAAAGGAGGCTCCGCCATCGAATGAGAAATATGTGTTGAGTCCACCTTCAACGATCTCCTCAGAATTCGTAGGATTAACGGCGATCGTATTGGCGTAGAATGCCTGTTGGCCAAGAGCATTGGTATCAGCGAGGCCGAAATTTTTCGCATCATTGACCTGCCTCCACGAAGCGCCGAAATCGTCAGTCCGCCAAATACCGAGCAGGGCCTGCGTCTGGATATTTCCAACGCTGGCATAGACGGTCGAGGGGCTGCTTGCCGCCATCGCGATCGAAGTGGTACCTGCTGAGTCAAACGTTGTTGGCAAACCATTTATCGAGCGAAACCAATTGCCTCCGCCATCCTCGCTGCGAAAAACTTCACCTTCTTCGGTTGAGACTATCATTCGATCCGGCAACGTTGGATCGATACAAACCGAGATCGGTTGAAATGGTCCACCAACCGCAGTTTGGTCGAGCGCGATCGACCACGTTGCGCCAGCATCACGTGAAATCAGCAAGCCAGTTGCAGACCCTGTAGCAACCACAACGGTATTAGTATTTTGCGGATTGATTGCGATCGAAGCGACGGACGGTCCGATAATATTTTCATCGGCGATATTTTGCCAGTTCAGTCCCGCGTCCGTTGATTTGAAGATACCGAACCCAGATGTCTTAACATAACCAGCGTGAGTTTCGCCAGTGCCAGCATAAAGTACGTTGCCATTCGTTGGATCGATGGCGAGTGCGCCGAAAGTGAGTGTTGGGAATTTGTCGCTCAAGTAGGTCCAATGAACTTGATCGGCGTTGACATCTGTGGTTTTCCAAATTCCTCCTTGCGCTGCAGCGACATAACATGTAGAGGAGTGTGCGGGGTCAAAGACGATAGAGCGGAGCCTGCCACATACGTGCGCTCCCGAACTTGGGCTGATTGAGATCCAGTCACTTGATGCGTGTGAACGGAACGCGGCAGATGACCCCATAGCGCTGTACGCTTCGAATGAGCGACGCTGGATCTCACGCGGATTTTTCATCGTGCTCGATGTTAGTCGATCGAGGAAAAATTGCTGGCGTGCTCGCTCCACTACGCCTTCATTTTGCACCGCCTCTTCTGAGGAATGAGGTGAGCGCACCACCATCTGCTGACCTGTGCTGATTCGAGGGAGCATGCAGACAGATCCGCATATGAATCCGCAGAAAAGAAAGAGCGCTGGAATGCCTTCTAGAAGCGAGGATATTTTCATCTGAGATCCTTCCGAAAGATAGGTCGTGAGTGTGAGACTGTAAATATAAACAATTAAGAAGGAGATTGGAGACCCTCATACAAGATATCTGAACTGGGAGGCACCGGCTGCTGGTATTTTTAACGGGTTCGCTTCGACGTTGGCGCAGGTTTGACCTTTACGGGTACACATTTCGATAGGCGGATCTCGCAGGTTCTCCTTCCGAATTTACTCGTTTCAAGGATTGTTGGACGTTTTCGTAGGTGAAAATCCATAAATCCTACTACCAATCTTCAGATCATTGGAAGCAACAACTACGCTTTTCGAACACCTTGAGGAAGAATTCGGCGCAAATTCCAGTTATGTGCGCTCGATGCTTGACCGATATTTAACCAGCCCTTCGCTCATCGACGACTCCTGGCGCAGCTACTTTTCCGAATTGCTAGCAATCCATCCGATCGATGAGAAGTCGGTGCAAGAATTGGCACAAGGTCGCGTCGATGATGCAGTTGTTATCAAAGGCAGCGAGCGTTTATCTTCTGGTAATGGACAGGGCTCGAATGGTGTGTCTGCCGACACCACAGCAGTTGTGCCTAGGCCCGTAACTCCGAAAAAACAGTCGGCACCAATCGAAGGCGCCGAGCCGCTGACAGGAGCCGCTAAGAAGGTTGTCGAGAATATGGAGCGCAGCCTGGGCGTTCCTACCGCTACCTCTATCCGACTTATCCCGGTCAAGCTTCTCGAAGAGAATCGGCGATTGATCAATCAATTCTTAGGAGAGCATGGGCGTGGAAAGTCATCCTTCACCCATCTCATTGCGTGGGCGCTCGTGCGTGCGCTCGATGTCTTGCCGCAACTGAACGATGTGTTCGTCGTCTCGAATAATGTCCCGGCGCGACTCAAACGCAGTGAGGTGAACCTGGGAATTGCTATCGATATTGCTCGAAAAGATGGCACTAGGACACTCCTTGTACCGAACATTAAGAACGCCAACAAACTTAACTTCTCAGAATTTCTCGCGGCCTACGACGACAAGATCAAGCGAGCAAGGGGAGGGAAGCTTGAAATTTCGGATTTTGAGGGCACGACAGTCTCGCTGACGAATCCTGGGACGATCGGTACGGTGGGTTCCGTCCCTCGCCTAATGGAGGGCCAATCACTCATACTCGCGACAGGCGCGATAGAATATCCCGCCGAGTACCAAGCCATGTCACCCGAGGTGCTTTCTCAATTGGGAATCGGCAAGGTTGTACAAATATCGAGTACGTATGATCATCGAGTGATTCAGGGAGCGGAATCGGGGCAGCTGCTTCAACAGATGCACGAACTGCTGCTTGGTAAATCTGATTTCTACGCTTCGATCTTTACGGACCTTGGCGTTCCAACGAAGCCTTACTCCTGGTCGATCGATACCAACCCTGCGCTCTTGGGTGGTGACCGCACTCGCGAGCAGATGGTCAAACAAGCGCGAGTTCTTGAGTTGATAAACTCATACCGTGTTCGTGGTCATCTCATCGCGAATATCGATCCGTTGAATGCAATGCCTTTGCACTTTCATCCAGAGTTGGAGATGGAGTCCTATGGGCTCACGATCTGGGATCTAGACCGAACATTCATCACCGGTGGGCTTGGCGGCAAAGAAGCGATGACCTTGCGCGAGATCCTGGACATCCTCCATCGCGCGTATTGTGGGACCGTCGGAACAGAGTATCGCCATATTCAAGACAAAGAACAAAAAGTATGGTTGCGTAAGCGTCTTGAAGGCGAGCCTCAACAGGTACCAGTTGAATTACGGAAGGCGATCCTGTGGAAGCTCATTTCTGCCGAGCAGTTCGAGCAGTTTCTTCACAATAATTTCCTTGGACAAAAGCGTTTCAGCGTTGAAGGTTGCGAAACGGTAATTCCATTGCTCGATCAACTGATCGAAGGTTCAGCAGAGCGAGGCGTTGAAGAGATCGTCTTGGGCATGGCGCATCGCGGAAGGATCAATGTCCTCGCGAATGTGCTCGGTCACTTTTGCGAACGCATTTTCACATCGTTCATTGGTTCGGTGCATCCGAACTTCCCTGCCGATGAGGGCGATGTGAAGTATCATCAGGGTGCGAAGGCAGTAAGGATGACGCATGGCAAAGAACTGAAACTCACGCTTTCGCCAAATCCGAGTCATCTCGAATTTGTTGACCCTGTTGTTGAAGGAATGTCCCGTGCAAAGCAGGACCATCGCGCGCCTGGTTCGTCGTCGATCCAAAATGTTACGCCCGAACGAGAAAAAGCCTGGGGTGAAGTGTTGCCGCTTCTGTTGCACGGTGATGCTGCATTCGCCGGGCAGGGAGTGGTCATGGAGACGTTGAATCTTGCCGATCTGAGGGGCTATCGTACGGGAGGTACGATCCATGTTATCGTCAACAATCAGATCGGATTTACTACGAGTCCTGAAGCAGGACGATCGACGATTTATTCGACCGACGTCGCGAAGATGACACAGCTCCCGATCTTCCACGTCAATGCGGATGATCCGGACGCGGCATGGCGCGTGCTACAACTGGCACTGGATTTCCGTAAGAAGTTTCACAAAGATGTTGTGATCGATATCGTCGGTTTCCGTCGTCTTGGGCACAACGAAGCTGATGAACCAAGTTATACGCAGCCCCTGATGTACCAGCGTGTAAAGGCACACCCAGGAGTTCGGACGATCTACGCTCGTCGGCTTGTGACTGAAGGAATTGTTACTGACGAGGAAGTTCGAGGCTTGATCGAAGAGCGCATACGTTTGTACAACGATGCTCTTGTAAGGGCCAAGGAGATCGTTGCGAATAACGTCACAGTGCAGTCGCTCCCGCCAGAGCCGATCGAAGAGGATGGCTCAACATCGATCGCTACTCCAATAACGGGTGAGATGCTTGCTACCATCACCAATCAGATATCGATCGTCCCAGAGAACTTCCATCTTCATCCAAAGATGGTTGGTCAGCTCGGACGACGCGCGAAGATGGGCGCGGGTGCACAACCGATGGATTGGGCATTCGCTGAAGCAATTGCGTTTGGCTCGCTTTCTCTCGAAGGCACGCGGGTTAGACTCAGTGGTCAGGATTCAGGTCGTGGGACGTTTAGTCAGCGACATGCTGTGCTTTATGATATTGAAACCGGGAAAGCATGGACGCCACTAGCGAACCTTCCGAACGATTCTAGTGGTGTGTTCGAAGTATTCGATAGCTCGCTTTCAGAACAAGGGGTGCTTGGCTTTGAGTATGGTTATTCGGTGATCGCAAAGCGTGGTCTTACACTTTGGGAAGCCCAGTTCGGTGATTTCGCGAACGCGGCACAAGTGATCATCGATCAGTTTATCTCATCTGGCGAAGATAAGTGGCAGCAGCGTTCGCGTCTGGCGTTGTTGCTACCACATGGATATGAAGGCCAGGGCCCTGAACACTCTAGTGCTCGACCCGAGCGTTTCCTGCAACTTTGTGGTGAAAATAACATGCAGTTGACATATCCAACAACGCCTGCGCAGTATTTCCACCTTCTCCGCAGGCAGATCAAGCAGGAAACTGCTCGACCACTCGTTGTCATGACTCCTAAGAGCCTCTTAAGACATCCTGCTGCTACTTCGCAGGTTGCCGATTTGCTTTCAGGCGCCTTTCAGCCGGTCCTCGAAGACCCGAACATTTCAGATCCTGGTTCCGTGAAGCGAGTCGTGCTCACAACAGGCAAGGTCTACTATGATCTGGTTGAAGGTAGGAAAGCCTCTGGATCGATGGATATCGCTCTCGTACGTGTTGAGCAATACTATCCGTTTCCAACGAGCCGGATTGCTGAGATACTTTCCCGGTATTCTAATGCCACGTCTATCTCGTGGGTTCAGGAGGAGCCGGAGAATATGGGCGCATGGGAATTTGTCCGACCGCGGTTGGAACGACTCGTTCCATCTCACATGGGAGAGCTCGGATTTGTTGGTCGTTACAGATCTGCAAGTCCGGCGACAGGCTTCTATACGATCCATCAGCTCGAGCAGCAGGAGATCGTCAGGCAGGCACTAAAGTCCACCTAATCCACTAACGCATTGTCATCTTCCGCAACGAGCTTCTGGATGGTAGCTCGTTGCCGTGCTATTTTTGAAGAATTCTATTCGGTTTCATTTCGAGCTTCCAATGGCTCAAGATCGCGCTTCATGAATTATTCTACTTTGTCGTTCGTCGCAGCTGTTGTTCTCTCATTCTCCCTTCAACTTGCCTCAGTCTCGAGCACTCAAGCTCAGTATCTCGGATGGGATAAGCAGGAGCATGCTCGATCTCATATTACCGACTTGCAGCACGTTGAACTTCATATCTCTTTCGATCAACCTGCAAAGAAGGTGATCGGAAATGTGCTAACGACATTGACAGTCCTCCCACAGAAGGATCCAGTAAGCGAGATCGTCTTTGATGCTTCAGAGCTGAATGTCAGTGCCGTTTCATTGAACGAGAAGGGCAAGACGACTCGGCTCTCGTTCGACACATCAGAAGCGGGGAAGCTTCATATTACACTTCCCAGGCCTGCGGAATTCGACAAGCCGTTCACGATCCAGATCCAGTACACTGCGCAGCATCATAATAAGGGCATCTACTTCATGGGGCCGGATTCCGTAAGCCCGGATCGTCCTTATCAGATCTGGACGCAAGGCGAGGGTGAGGATAATCACTATTGGTTTCCCACGTACGATTATCCGAACGACAAGACTACAAGCGAGATGTATGTCTCTGTACAAAATGATCAACAGGCACTCTCAAATGGCAAGCTCATAGATAAGAAGAAGAATAAAGATGGCACTACGACTTGGCATTGGACGATGGAACATCCTCATTCCACATATCTCGTCATGCTTGGTATCGGTAAGTACTCTGTCGTTGAAGACAAGTGGCACGGCAAGCCGGTACAGTATTGGGTCTACCCAGGTTGGGAGAGTGATGCCCACCGCATCTTTGGTCTTACGCCTGACATGATCGACTTCTTCTCACGCAAGACAGGTGTCGACTATCCGTGGGAGAAGTATGCGCAGATCGCGATCGCAGACTTCCAATATGGAGGGATGGAGAATACAACTGCTACCACGCTCAACGATTATGTGCTCTACGACAAAAAGACAGGCGTTCACTTTTCTTCCGAAGGCCTCATTGCTCATGAACTAGCACATCAGTGGTTTGGCGATTTCGTTACCTGTCGCAGCTGGATCAACATGTGGATGAATGAATCCTTTGCCACGTATTTCGAAGCGCTCTATCGAGAATTTCATGATGGCAAAGCGGAGTTCGAAGAAGAGATGCAAGGCAGCCAGAACGCAGCGCTCGGTGCTGAAGCGCAATTGGGCAAGAAGCCGATCGTTGCTACAAATAACTACACCGCCAATATCTATCCGCGAGGCGCGACAGTTCTCAACATGATGCGCCACGTGCTCGGTGATGAGGGTTGGTGGAAGTCGATCCATCACTATCTTGACGCGCATCAATTCAACAATGTCGAAGCTAATGATCTCAATATTGCAGCGCAAGAAGCGACTGGCCAGAATCTCGATTGGTTCTTTGAACAATGGCTGTACAAGGACGGACACCCGATCTACAACGTCAGCTATAACTTTGAGCCTGACAATAAGCTTGTTCGCATGAAGGTTGTGCAGATGCAAGATCGTGATTCGATGACTGGCACATTCAAAATGCCGATCGACATTGAACTGACGATGCCTGACGGATCAAAAAATATTCAGACCATCCGTGATTCCGATTCGAGTCAGACGTTCACTCTCCTTGCAAGTCAAAAGCCGCTCAACGTGATATTTGACAAGGGTAACGCGATCCTCAAGGAGGCTCATATTGAGAAAGCGGTCGAGGAGTGGGTCTATCAATTGCTCCACGCAAGTGAGGCCATCGAGCGTTCGCAAGCTGCGCAAGCGCTAGGCAGCCGAAGCTATGCAGAATTGCCTTCGGTATTGCAGGCACTAGCCACAACTGCTGTCAGAGATTCGTTCTGGGCGCCAAGGATGTACGCGCTTACTTCGCTTGCCATTGTATCGGACTCATTGCGGTCGTACGAACAACTGGTCGCCAACGCCGCCGCGCATGATCCAAATCCTGAAGTTCGACTCGCAGCAGTGAACCTTGCAACTCGACTTGCCGACCGGACGACCGCTCGCAAGATTGCGATACAGGCATTGCAGGACTCAAGCTATAGGATCAACAGTACCGGAATTCGCATTCTCTATCGTCTCGATCCTGCCGCCGGTACCGCGGCTGCCATTGCTGCTCTCAGCCAGAAATCACCGCGAGATAATGTTCGATCTGCTGCGATTGACATTCTAAGCGAATCCAAGAGCGAGTCGGGACTTGACCGCCTGATCGCGATGATCGGCGAGCGTAATATTCCAAAGAATACACGATGGCATATCATCGATGCGATCGGTGATAATTGGTATGTCGATTCGGCAAAGGTCTCCAATGTTCTGTGGAATCTGACGCATAATGGAGATCGCGACATTCGGGTCACTGCGCTGAACAACCTCGCAAACCATGGTGACGAAATAACGCGTCGTTCACTCCAAGCAGCTCGACCGGAGCATCCTGATATGAAGGAGTTCTTCGACGAATTGGACAAGCGCATGAAGGATCGATTCGATAAGGAGAAACTTGGACACAAGTGATTAGTAGGAACTGCTCTGGAAGTAATGGAAGCGTGAGGTTGCTCGCGCCTCATCTTCTCTCGCTTGCCGAATGCCCAGCTACGCCAGCTTGAAGTGGTCTTTTGCACGCTCGAGGCTCGAATTTCGTGAGCGCTCCGGTGCACTCCTAAAGATCCAGTACAAACTTTTCAACATGCTTCGGCGACTCGTGATCGCTGCTGCTAGTCTATGGCTAAAAAGGTATCGGAGGGAGGAACCCCTCGATCTCGCTGATGTCTCAAGCGTCCTCATCATACCAAATGAGCCGATCGGCGATCTGCTGCTGACTTCAACGCTCTGGCACATCCTCAAAGCCCGTAAACCGGAACTCCGAATAGGTGTGATGGCTAGTCCGAGAAATAAGTCACTTCTCCGAAACGATGCTGAGGTCACGCATGAATACGATATCTTCACGCATAATCTCCTTCATCGCCTTCGCGAGATCTTCCGTGCTCGCCGAGATAACTGGGACGTCGTGATTACCACAGGAGGGTTTTTCAAGCCGGTTCGGTACGCACTCATGATGCGGTTTGTCGCGCGTGACAAAGTGACTGCTTCGCTTCACGATTCACGCGAGGAACGGCTCCACAATATTTACTCATACTGCTTCAAGCGAGCGGTCCATTTGCCTATAATTGAGCAATTCCAATCGCTTCTCGAGCGGCTTTTTGAGATCGAGATTCGTGATGACGAAAGGATCCCGAGATACTCTCCAAAACAAGAGGTGCTTGTTGAAACGGGAATTCGAGTACGTGAACTTCGCGATCGTCTTGGAGGTGAGAGCGTTGTCCATCTTCATCTTGAAGCGAAGCGTCTTTCGCTGGAATGGGAGCTGGATAACGTTCGGAAATTTGCAGAACGGCTCACCAGCGTTCGGGGCAATGTATTGTTGCTCCTTACTGCTAGCCCTCTTTTCCTATCTCGTTATCCAGAGTACACGAACTTAGGTATTGAACGCTGCATGATCTTTCCAACGAAGAGCGTTGAAGAGCTTGCTGCAATTATCCCATTTGTCGATCTTGTCATCACACCCGACACCGCCGTCGTACACTTCGCAGCTCTCGCTCATGCGCCGCTAATCGTTCTTTTCGAGAAAGAGACCGAGTGGATGCCCTATCGTGCCCAGTTCACGATCTTTACCTCCGGAGCGCACATCCCCGTTCGATTCATTCCGGTCGAGCAAGTGTTAGCCGCTTCCCTGACTCTAATGAATAAGAGGCAGGTTGACTCCGATCCATCGATACCGACCCGTTAATATGTACCGCATCATCTTTCGCACGTGTGACAAAGTTCACTCGTTGCACAATGCTACGCGACCATTTGGCTTAGACAAGCGTTCGCTTATTAAGCTCTGTTTCATTAGTCTTGCGGACGCACTCGAAGGCTTCGAGCACTCCATTCATATCATTGCCGACGATATCAGCGAGGACCTTCGCGACTTCTTCATGCAATACCCTGTAACATTCACAAATGGAACGTTCGGCAACGACGCTTCTATTGCCATAAGTCTGGAGCAGGCCTTTTCATATGACGATCGCGATTGGGTCTATCTGGTCGAAGACGACTACCTACACTCTCCTCAGGCGTTTCTTTGGATCGACGATTTCATTAAGGAGAGGGAGCGCATCCTACTCACAAAGCCGAAAAGCCCACTGAAACGTCTCATGCTTGCAAATCGGAAGGGCGAACTGCATCGGCATCCACTTTTCATCCATACACCTGATTATCCCGATCGTTACTGGCCCCGCGATCGCAAACGTAGCTTCATCTTCCTTTCAAAGTATTGCCACTGGCGTCAGATCGCAAATACTACATTCACGTTTTTGGCTGAAGCGAAGACTTTTAAACGCTATCGGAAGCAACTGGAGCGAGGCGCCGTTGGTGCAATGGATGGTCCTATGAGCGAATCAATTTACGGGCGTAACCATTTTTTTGGGAAAGCCCTTTGCGTTTCTCCAATCCCTGGCGTTGCGACACATATGCACGAGGCAGTGATGACACCATTCGTGGATTGGAAAAGCGTGGCGGAACGCGCAGAGAAACTTCAACAAACTACTGATCAAACCTCACGAGTTTCGTAGCGTTCGAGTTTGAACGTCTCTCCCAGATACAACCTTCTGATTTCTTCATCATTGGCAAGTTCTTCCGCGGTACCAGCTTTGTAGATGGTGCCATCGATCAGAATGTATGCGCGATCTGTTATTGATAAGGTCTCATGGACATTGTGATCTGTGATGAGTACGCCGATCCCTCTGTTTTTGAGACGTATGACGGTTTGCATGATCTCTTCAACCGTGATGGGATCAATGCCAGCGAAGGGCTCGTCGAGCAGGATATACGTCGGCTGAGTCGCAAGCGCGCGTGCGATCTCGCATCGACGACGCTCACCACCAGAGAGCATGTAGCCGAGCGAGCGACGGATATTGGTGATATTGAATTCTTCCAACAGCTTTTCGGCGTGCTCTTTGCGCTCGGCGCGCGAGTAGGGCATAAGTTCGAGCACAGCAAGGAGGTTATCCTCCACCGACATCTTACGGAAGATCGAAGCTTCCTGGGGTAAATATCCAATGCCTTTCCTTGCTCGGGCGTACATCGGCAGGGGAGTGATGTCAACGTCATTGAGCAGCACTCGGCCTCTATTGGGCTTCACGAGGCCGGTGATCATGTAAAATGTTGTCGTCTTGCCAGCACCGTTCGGACCGAGCAGTCCTACAATCTCACCTGGCGCGACCGAGACACTCGAATCTTTAACGACGGTGCGCTTGCCATAGATCTTTTGAAGATGTTCGGAGTAAAGCCGTTCGGACATGTATGATCGTTCGTTAACTTGTCTTCTTACGCTTTGGAGTTTCCTTAGGTTTCGGTGGATCCGATTTTGAATTCAAATCGACCATGTTCGGTACCTCAAAGATCTTTCTGTTTGGCTTGAGGTACAACGCTCGATCATAGCCAGAAAGCCGGAAATCACGTCCTCGACCAATGACATAACGCTCAGGGAAGAACTCGCCTTCTGTTCCCGAAAGAACAGTTACACGACGAACGGTGCGATGTTCGAAGTCAATACGGATACTATCTCCACTAGAGCGATTGACACCATTTGCCTTCTTGTCAGACAAGATGAAGTAGATTGAAAGGGCATTGTTGATCGCTCGAACTTCACGAATTGTATCGTGATCGATATGCATGCGAATCCGCTCAGCCTGCAATTGATTTACTCGACCGCTTCCCGACAATTCGCCCACCGGGTCGCTTGCAAACGCGTGGCCTACAGCGATCACCTCCTTGATCTTTCGATGATCAAGCAACATTGCCACACTGTCCCCAACCACTTCCGTACTGTCATACCACAAGCGCTCTCTGTGAGCATTGGAGAGCGTCATCAGATTCTCCCGCTCCTTGTAATCAAGCCTTCCGCCAATTGCTGCGAAACCAGTGCGATAAAGCTTCACGCTGTCATCCGCAAGGAAGCGTGTGGAATCGCCCTGAAATGCTTCCATGGTGCCGGCTCGAATGAAGAGTGTATCGTAGGTAAGCTTGGGAGCCTTCGATGCACTATCTATTACAGTTGCAGTATCGATCATCAAGAGCAGCGGGTGGACGGGAACACTGATGTACGATCGCAACGCGAAGCGGGCCAGAGTGTCACCAAAGATCACCGTGTTGTTGGCCATGCTCTCAACGCGCACATTACCTCGTGCGAACATGATCCCTTGTGGCTTGGAATCGTACATCCAATCGGCGTTCAGATGGAGTGAATCGTTTTTGAGATCGACATGTCCCTCGGCAGTTGTTTCGTCCAATGCACGTGAGTGGATGACGTTATCAGCTCTCAATCTTCCGGAGTCGCTCGTTACGATCACGCGACCTCGAGCGATGCTGGTTTCGGTCGCACGATAATAGGTTAGCTCATCAGATTTCATGAGCGTGCGACCTTGGGTGATGGTTACGTTCTTGTGAAAGACTGCAACCTGATTGTTGGCGTCGTAATCGCCGACATCAGCAGTAAGCGTCACATCACGGTCAAGCAATGTGACGCCGCCATCTGCATGTCCCACATGGTCCTTGGCCTCCCAGATCACGTGGGGCGCAAGGAGCGAGAGGGTGTCCTGTCTGATGTTGACATGACCAGTGAGCTCGATGCGGTTTTGATCGAGGTAGCGCATTGCGCGATCTGCTGAACCGTGAAGTGTTCCTTGCGCGAACTGCACATGCCCGATCATCTGTTGTGTTTTTTGTCCGGCAGTCTCTCCGTAAAGCAGACTATCGGCCGTGATCGTCACCTCACCTGCGCCGGACTGGGCATAAGTCAAGCGCGAACATGCGATCAAGAAAAGTCCGATGAAGCAGGCGAGCGAACTGAGTGGCAAATTTAGTGTGTCTAAGAACGATGTCTGACTCTTAACGGAGGAAATATGGCTATCAATCCTAATAAACTCACCGTAAAATCACAGCAAGCGCTTCAGTCAGCGATTGAAATCGCCGCCAATTACGGCAACTCACAGGTCGAACCTGAACATCTGCTTGCTGCGCTTGTTCAGGATTCCGAAGGCGTCGTTGTCGCGCTGTTGCGAAAGGTCGGGATCAATATCGACCAACTCAGAGTACGTGCTACGTCGCTGCTCGAAAAACTTCCCAAAGTAACAGGGGCAGCTGGTTCGCAGCAATTTGCTTCAAATGCGCTCAACAAAGTGTTCGACAGCGCACGCAATGAAGCGGAAAGCCTCAAGGATGAATACATTTCGACCGAGCATCTGCTGCTCGCACTCTTGAATGATTCGGGTCAGGCCGCAAAACTTCTCAAAGAGCAGGGCGTCACGAAACAAGCGATCCTGCAAGCCCTGAAATCTGTACGCGGTACCCAACGAGTTACCGATCAGAACGCAGAGGACCGATACCAGTCACTTGAGAAATATGGCCGTGATCTTACCGAACTCGCGGAGTTGGGAAAGCTTGATCCTGTGATCGGTAGGGAAGAGGAAGTCCGAAGAGTCATGCAGGTGCTTGCACGTCGCACTAAAAATAATCCTGTGCTCATCGGAGACCCGGGCGTTGGCAAGACCGCAATTGTTGAAGGCATTGCCAATCGTATCGCATCTGGTGATGTTCCGGAAAACCTGAAGTCGAAGCGGATCATTGCGCTTGACATGGGCACGTTGGTTGCAGGCACAAGCTTCCGCGGACAGTTCGAGGAACGCCTCAAGGCTATCGTCAAGGAAGTCGCAGAATCCAACGGCGAGATCATTCTCTTCATCGACGAACTTCATACGCTGATCGGTGCAGGCGCAACGCAGGGAGCGATGGATGCCGCAAATATCTTGAAGCCAGCATTGGCACGTGGCGAACTTCGCACGATTGGAGCAACAACGCTAGATGAATACCACAAGCACATCGAAAAAGACGCTGCGCTCGAGCGCCGCTTCCAGCCCGTCTATATAGGCGAGCCGTCCGTTGAAGACACCATTTCGATCCTTCGCGGATTGAAAGAGAAGTATGAGGTACATCATGGCGTCCGCATCAAAGACGCCGCGCTGGTAGCCGCTGCCCAACTCTCTTCTCGATATATCGCTGATCGTTTCTTGCCTGATAAAGCGATCGATCTGGTTGACGAAGCTGCGAGTAAACTCCGCATTGACATCGATTCCATGCCCGCCGAACTCGATCAGCTCGAACGGAAGATCCGAACGTTGGAGATCGAACGAGAGGCGCTGAAGCGAGAAATATCTGTATAGTCTTTACTCGAGCTAAAAATCTGATTGTATAAAATCTACTGCGACTTCGATGCCACAGTCACGAACAACGATCTGTGGCATCTTCTTTTTTCCAGGTTTGGGAAACCTGAAGCCTTCACGATCTGGAAGGAATTTGGCCGAGGCAAGATGACTGCGGCCGAATGTATTCGCTTCGCATGCTCCACTGTCTCCGGCACTGAAAAAGAAGTAGCCGAAGCACTCTTTCGAGCAGAGGCATTGCGTCCAGGATTTCCGGAATTTGTACGATACCTGAAAGATAAGCCAGTGGATCTCCGCATCGTGAGTGATGGATTCAGCGGCTACATTCGGCCGGTCCTTGATGAGAATGAACTTGATGTCCCATTCCATGCCAACACGATCGAGATCACCGATGAAGGAACACTCTCGGTCGATTTTCAAAATGGCCGAGAATCCTGCACCGCGTGTGCTTCTTGTAAATGTGCCCATATTATCTCGACCAGCTCGGACGATGATACGATCGTCTATATCGGTGATGGGTATTCCGACGTTTGTCCGGTAGAGATTGCCGATGTCGTTTTCGCTCGCGACACGCTACTTAGAACATGTGGAGAGAAGGGGATCCCTCATCATCCATTCAATGATTTCTTTCAAGTACGAGATATCCTGAATAACTATTTCGCGGAGCGCCCGAAATATCGTCGAGAACAGGCACGTCGAGCGCGAAAGCAACTGGTAATTCGGGAGTGAGCATTTGCGTATCGATGGCGCGATGTAAGGGCGCGTACGGATGCTATGTGAAAACTTTATTCATAATGCGAAGGTCCATACGCCACTCAATCCTCGATTCTGAGCCAAAATCGATATTTGCCTCTACGCAACACTAGTAAAACTTTATTCATAATTCTCCCGACTGTCTGAGTCAGGATTTCGGACATTAAAGGGATTTCGCCGATTCTCTTTGCGGATTTGACCGACAAGTATGAATGCTGTAAGTTGGCAGAATCGGTGCAGCGCGTGTTGTGGTCTAGCTTCAACTCCGCAACACGTTAAATGCCATCTTAATAGCTTAAAGTTCCATAAATTATGTCATTAACTCAATCTACCCTTAATTTACTATCGCACAACAATCTTTCCTAAAGCCTGCTCACCATGCTCGCCTATGAAACGATAGAAGTATCCTCCGGAGTGAAGACCCGCTCGGTCAAGTGATATTGATCGAACTCCGGCGGGGTAATGGAGTTCGCGCATCACCTCTCCTAAAGTGTTGTACAAAACGAACGTCACTGGCCCCGAAACTCTGACGGAAGGAAGATTGATTGTCGCGTGATCGCTCAATGGATTGGGAAATGCAACTGCGTCTTCGGATGCAGAATTCGGGAAGTAGTCGACAGCCTTAGTCGGCGCTCCAAACTCCACAACCCAGTAATCTGCCGCGCCATTGTTCTTCGTCACATCGCCGCCAACGCCATTATTGAGCCCGGCGAAAAAGTAAGCGGTTGGTGACACCTGCGCAACTGCGGTGGCTCCTGTTGATTGGCCTCCGGGAAAGGCGCACCGCCATTCGATCTCTCCAGCTTTGCTGCACTTAACGACAAGCGCAGTGGCTGCATCGGGGTTGTTGCGGGTCGCTGCGCTGTCGCTCTTATATAGGAGCCCGCAGAAAACTGCACCGCTGTCGGATGTCAAACTCAAACAGGATGAGCTTTCCGTTATTGCGATGACGGCGTTCTGCCAGAGAATATTTCCAGAGTTCGTGATTTTGGCAATCCACATGTCGAGGTGATTGCTATCGGTGCTTTTGTAGGAGGACATATCGCCGCCACCCGCCGTGATAAGTCCCGTAATGAAGAAATTGCCATCTGGGGCACTGACGATATCAAGACCCACATCGGAGCCTGAGCCGCCGAGTTGCTTCTGTGAGAGAAGATTGCCGGAAGCATCCAGGTGGAGGAGCCAGAAATTGGAAAGTCCCACCAGCCCGCGGTGCCCAGTCGCGTCGCCATCGTTCGAATTTGACCATCCAAGCACCATGTATCCGTGATCGCTCATTTGCACGACAGAGGCAGCCGCATCCGAGCCGAATCCGCCGTAAGAGTGCTCCCATTCGATCTTGCCGTTCGCATCGAGCTTTACTATCCAGGCATCGCTGCTATCAAGGCTTCCATGGTGGCCTGTCACATCTCCATCGTTGGAGAAGGAGGTTCCAGCCACAATGTAGCCTAAGTCTGAAGTCTGCACGACCGATGCTGCATTTTCATCTGCGTTGCCACCGAGCGACCGAGTCCATACAGTATCACCCGTTGACGTAAGTTTTACGATCCAAAAGTCTGAATTTGACGAGATCCCATGATGACCCGTTGCATCGCCATCTGTCGAATTAGAAGCTCCGGCAAAAATGTATCCGCCATCCTTCGTAAGCTCGATATGTGTGATTTCATCGGCATTGGTGCCGCCGTAGGAACGCTTCCATTGGATCTCCCCACTTGCATCGAGCTTCAGCACCCACCCATCGGAAGAATTTGTGTCTCC
>Ga0207112_1004_pt1 | contig 64475 bp, 52 predicted proteins | sample Alteio_BWMinHeat_72_FD_153549 | JGI IMG/M metagenome (GOLD analysis project Ga0207112, IMG submission 153549) | Enriched cells from forest soil in Barre Woods Harvard Forest LTER site, Petersham, Massachusetts, United States -... | ecosystem: Environmental > Terrestrial > Soil > Temperate forest >...
TAAAATATAATCTCTGCCTCTTCTGGAATTCCACCTAAAATTTTTACAGCTGCACGCGCAATTCGCACTACACCTGCAGTATGCGAACTTGAAGGGCCAATCATAACAGGGCCGATCATGTCAAAAATACTGCTTTTCTCAGGCATAGGTGGCGAACATCAGTGTTCAATACGCAATATTAGGGCAAAAGGATATACCCAAATGCAAAATTCTGACCAATGGAGTCAATTTTTAAATCAACCGTTGTCATCGCACTATCAATTTCATTGATTGGGATTTACCGGACCAACTAACGCGCGCTATATAAAGTCCGGGACTAAGCACTTGCAACACCTGGGTTGTTTCTCCAGCTGGAATTGAGATAGGCTCATTAAGTTTTTGCCCCACAACATTAAAAAACTGAACGATTGAATTTTGAGTAGCCCTGATATTAATGTAAGCGTTCTGATTAACCGGATTGGGCCAAATCGCCACAGAGTTTTCATTCTCGTTTGAAACAACACTATCGGGTTTAAGAATAAGTAAACCTCCTGTTATTGTTCCCGCCACGATCACTGGATTTCCGACCGCATATAAATCAGCAGTGGTAAGGTTGATGAAACTGCTCAGGCTCTTTGCCCCATAAGAGTCCCTGATATTATTCCTAATCTGCAATGTGTCTGCGCTTGAATTGGGATTGGATTGGAAATCGTTATACACAACAATATAACCATGATTACCTAAAATCAAATCTGGTTTTCCATCGTGCCTCAGGTCGGCCACTGACGGTGATACGCAAAAGCGCACGATGTCAGAGCCAAGTCCCAGGTAACTTAGGTCCGTCTGAGTAAACACCGCTCCCGAATTTTTATAATATTGCAGAGAGCCATCATCCCGGCCGCAAATGACGTCGTCTAGTCCATCACGATTTACATCATACACAAAAACATTTTCAAGCTGATCAATCGTAAATGGAAGTGGTTCCGGCGACTGATTGCTAAAATCAAAAGAGCTACTGCCTTTATTTTTCAAAATATAAAGTTGCGTTACTGAGGTACTTTTATCCGTGGCCGTAAATAACAAATCCGTCTTCCCGTCCTTATTAAAATCATCAAATTGAATTTTGATATTGTAAAATCCAAGAGCAGAAAAGTGATTATAGTCATTGGTTACTAACCGGAATGATGGCTGCGAAAAGCTTCCGGTATTTTCATATTGATAAATGGAGGCGCTTGAGTCCGGCACGGCCCAATAACTGATGAACATGTCCTGGTCACCATCACTGTCATAATCTGCAAAAGCCGGTGACGAATAACTACCCGCATCAATCATCTGGTCTTGCAATAGATTTTGTTTTATAAAACTGAGCACTGGTAAGGCATTCGTTCCTGTATTCTTATAGAACCAAATCGAATTGGAGAGATCAATATCGGTTGTCACTCGCGCGCTGATGTTGGTCGATATGATCACGTCTTTCACACCATCGAAATCCATGTCCTCATAAAAGGCGGCCGGAAATAATAAAGTACTTGGAGTGACGGAAGGAAAAATACTGTAGCTGTTCATGTTGGCATTATTCTTAGTGCCTTCATTGGGTAATAGATAAAGTGATGTGCAATTCTGCTCTGAAAATATCAGATCGTGCAAACCATCATTGTTAAGGTCAAGAGTTAACAAGGATTTCCCTGCATCGTGCATGATTCTTCCTCCAGGCACCTGATTACAATTTATTCCTCCAAAAGCATAACGGCCGCAATTGCATTCTTCGAAGTTTCCCCATATGGAGGTGACCCAATTTAATTGCAATGAATCACAACGACCTGTGTTTTCAATACTCATGTTCTGGTGAAACTCCATAGATCCATAACCTACGAACTGCGCTACGATGATATCAAGATCGCCATCCTCATCAACATCGTCAATCGCAGGAATGTCAGTGCCGTTCATTTGCAGGTTGATTGAACCATTGTACCAATGTGTAAGTAAGGGGTGTCCTGGATTAAATGGCCTCCAGCTTGGCGGGCTTCCCGGTTTCGTTGTATTTACAAAAACAGACATGCCTGCCGGATCGCTGGTGAACAAATCCTTTTTGCCATCGCAGTTAAAATCCCGAAGTAGAACCCATTGATTAATTGATGGTGGGAAAAAAAGCTCATAGTCCGGGGCGTAAACGTACTGATTTCCAGTTCTGAGATAAGTGAACATTTTATCCGCCGTGCGATCATAAACAGCCAGATCGTCTTTTCCATCACCATTAAGATCGATGGTATTGATCTGCGCCGAATTCAAGCCTCCAGCCCATGGCAAAGCAACAGACTTTCCGTTAACTTCTACAGGAATAGATTCATCAAAGTGATATTGATTTTGGGAAAACGAATGAAAACATCCCAACATCATCAATAAAATGAGGCGGAACTTCAACAACATCCTGATGTCTAACCTAAAATGCACCTACAAAATTACGGATACGAGTTGACTTTATTATCAAACTACAAACACGCCTATAAATTATCCAAATAGGCTAATTTTTGATTACTTCAAAACGAGTATGTCAGCGCTACCGATTCTCGTTCCTTGAACTGTGTAAGGCCGTGATAAAAATCTTGCGACAGAGGCAACGCACAATTTACTAAAAGGCCCAGCTTTCCTTTTTGCAAATTAACTCCAGCCATTCCGTTCAAAAGGTAGCCCTGGCTGCCAGCTACCTCCTGGTCAAGGTATCGGTTCGCTGCATTAACTACCAAATTCAATCCAAGTGTTGGCCGGATCACCAGAGTACCTGCAACCAAAGAACGAAAGTAGGCCATGCTAAAATAAATTCGATTGCCATATTGAAACTGCTGAGAATTGGCAGTATTGATACGGTACGCAAAATTTGTAACGATCCCGTTGTTAGCGATGATGAGGTTATGCATGACATTGATAATGTAATCTGTGCTTCCAGTGCCTGGTGTGGAACTAAAATCACCAACTGTAAAGTCAAGATGACCCACATCAACAGCGCTAGCTCCGGTTGGCAATTTGATTCCACCCCCCAACCACAACGTATTAGTAATCGAGCTCTTAGTCTCAGTGCCAATTTTTGTTTTTGAAAAAATCTGATAATTACCCAATACAGTAATATCGCCAAGCCCTGTAGTATTGACGTCACCGTCATCACTTAACTTGTGAATTGAGAGGTATGGAACAAATGCCATTACTTGAAACTTACCCAAATTGTAACCTCCCCAAAGTTCGATAGTGTGAAAGTAATCACGACTGTACTGCGAACTACTGTCGGTTTTAAAATGAGAGTAACTATATCGTACGCTGACAAAAGCTTTTGAGAAGGTAGGAAGTATCCCAATTTGAAAATTGCTATTGCCGCATCCGCAATAAGGGCACGCTAGAATAGATGACATTGACAATAATAAAAGTGCTAAAGCGAAGAAAAATATTCTCATGGAAATAAAGCGTTTAGGTTGAAATAATAAATAACCAAACACCCGGTGAGGATGTTAATGAAACATGGATTTCAAACTAAACGAGTGGTGGGCGGAATATAGAATTTCCAACCGCTTCTATAATCGAAGGAGTTGCTAAAAAAGAAAAAGGCGAGATTGTTTCGGTGCAATAGTTTGGAATTGCGGCATCGTCAACTAAAAACTCTTGGGTTTCATATTTTAAGGTAGATGCAAGGCTGTCGGGATTTGGAACCTGATCTGCAAGCCCAAGTCCCTTTTCCAGGAAACAAGATCCGTGGCACATCGTTATCGGCCGCTCTTTATTGACACAATAATTTTGTGCGATGTAATCTTTATTCAATTCATAAAAAGCAAAAAAGCCAACCTTATAGACAGCCGGGAGTGATAAAATCACCAGAAAAAAAATTGAAAGTCGTCTCTTCAATTTATTTATTGCTGCAAATTCCAATTCGTGCAGACGACGAAGGGTTTGTTCCATTCACACCGATATTTCCAGCGGCCAAAATCACGGCACTCTCAGGGCCCGAAACCGAAGCATGCACATTGATATAAGCTGAAAGTTTAAGCAAATCCCGATAAGATACCTTCGTTTGATCCGCGAGTTGTGCAATGATAGTTTCACTGGTGCCTGTTTTAGCGTTAGCCGGATCCAGGATTGCAGCGATCGCCGCTCCATTGGTTGCCATATCACCCATGTGCAAATGGACTGGAAGCTGCGCCGTGCCGTCAGTTCCCTTCAATTGAACTAGCACTGTGGTCGCACCGTCCTTTCGCTCCTTAAATGTTACCGTTCCACTTACTGCATACTGTGATGCTGGAACCAAGCCGTAGGAAGCCTGATTTCCCGTAAACTCTGAAACCACTTCAGCCTTTTGGCAACCCGCCAAAACCGCCACTGCAATCAACCACTGGGCTTTCATAAATTAGAGGATTATTTGTTCTGCGAATATACAATTTTCAACGTTTCCAAAAGATTCAAATTACATTTGCGATATGAAAAACTTCGTTTCTGACTCGAAAGAATCCATCCGCATGTTTAAAAGCAGCCTATTGGAGTCTCTTTCCAAAGTTCACTTCAGCGTTCCTCTCATTATTTACCTCCCCATAATAAGTTATTTCTTATGGAAGGCTTTCACTGTTGAAAATTTTAGCCTTTTGACTTTTTTTCTAAGCATAGGATGTGGCTTGCTATTCTGGACAGCAACGGAATATTCATTGCACAGGTTTGTATTCCACTTTGTGCCGCAATCGAAATGGGGCCAGAGACTTCATTTCATTTTTCATGGCGTGCATCACGATTACCCGAGCGATCGCTTGCGCCTGGTTATGCCACCCTCCGCTAGCATTCCCCTTGCACTCGGCTTTTATTTTTTATTGAAAGCTATCCTACCTGCCACCTGGTTGCCCAGTTTCTTTGCAGCCTTTTTAATCGGCTACCTCATTTATGACATGTCGCATTATGCTTTTCATCACCTTGCGTTTCAAAATCAGTTGTTAAAAAAAATGAAGCAGCATCATATGCGCCATCATTATCATGAGCCTGATAAAGGCTATGGAGTCAGCTCTGTTTTGTGGGACAAGATCCTTGATTCAGATTTCAAAAAACAGAATTGATACTTCGATTCTGTTTACTTCCCCACCCCAGTTAACCTTGTAGCGATGTTGGTGTATAGTCCAGCCACTTCTCAACTATAGGCTAGTCATCTCCTCACCTTGGGCTCACCAATACGGGGCCCCTCAGGTCTTAGATCAGTATCTCCCGGACATTTGTCTTTATTTTTTCAGAGAGCTCATCGGTTGGCAAATCATTGATATCCTTTCCAAAAGGATCTTCAATTTCTTCCGCAATTAATTCAACGCTGAGCAAGATATAAGAAATCAAAATCACGGTAGGAATTGTGTAATACCCAAACGTTGTGATAAACCCAAACGGTAACGTGATGATATAAATAAAAATAAACTTCTTGATATACATCGTATAAGAGTAGGGGATCGGAGTTCTCTTGATCCGCTCACATGCGCCCATGTAATCGACAAAATCTTTAAGTTCTTTATCTAGGTTGATCAAATGAAAACCAGTTATGGTGCTTGTCTTTAAAAGATCTTCGGTTCTTTTATAGAGTGAGGCTGCAATGCAATTGGGTTTATGCGCTGCCCTTTTAAGTTGCCTGAGCTCTTCATCATCGGAAAACTCAAGTTCTGTATAATCAACGCTGTCTCGCAAATGCTCCTTGGTAACAAAAACAAAATTGCTGATCATTTGTGCATACCACTTACGATCGGTAGATTCTTTAGCAAGCACCGCATTCAGTTTCAAAGCAAAATTTCTGGTGCTGTTCACCAGTCCACCCCACAATCTTCGCCCCTCCCACCATCTGTCATAAGCAGAATTCGTTCTGAAGACAAGAAACAAACCTAACACGATACCCAACAACGAATGCGCACTGGTGGATGAAGGAAAATGATTAGGTTCAATATGCTCCAGAAAAATATAACAGATAACGGATGTAAACGCACCCATGAACAGCAAAGCAGGCAAAAGTGTTTTCATTACTTGCTTTCCGTACGAATGAAAAATCAAATCAAGCCAAACTTTAGGATTGTAGTTTACCATGAATCAGGATTTGGTTAGTCTTCAATATCTGTTAATCAAACCGCTATTGGTGCTTTGATTGAAGGATGCGACTGATAATTTACAATTTCAAAATCCTCAAACTCATAGCCAAAAATTGAATCGGGTTTTCTTTTTATCACCAATTTAGGAAGAGGAAAAGGCTCGCGGGTAAGTTGAAGCCTCGCCTGATCAAAATGATTGGAGTACAAATGCACATCTCCACCCGCCCATACAAATTCCCCTGGAATTAAATCGCATTGTTGGGCAAACATTTCTAAAAGCAACGCATAACTCGCGATGTTAAAAGGCACTCCCAAAAAATAGTCTGCACTTCTTTGGTATAGTTGACAAGAAAGTCTTCCATCGGCTACATAAAACTGAAACAAGGCATGGCAAGGCGGAAGAGCCATGCTGTCCACTTCGGCGGGGTTCCATGCCGACACAATATGTCTGCGAGAATCGGGTTTATCTTTTATCTGTTGAATGACATGAGCTATCTGGTCTATCTTTTTTCCTCCCGGCGCAGGCCAACTTCTCCACTGACTTCCGTACACCGGGCCTAAGTCTCCATTTTCATCTGCCCATTCATCCCAGATAGTTACTTTATTGTCTTTTAAATATTTGATGTTCGTTTCTCCCTTCAAAAACCAGAGCAACTCATAAATGATCGAGCGCAGATGAAGTTTTTTGGTTGTTACTAACGGAAAGCCTTTGGATAAATCAAATCGCAATTGCCTGCCAAAGACTGACTTAGTTCCAGTTCCGGTACGGTCTGTTTTAATAGAACCATTATCTAAGATATCCTGCATCAAATCGAGGTACTGGCGCATACAATAATTTTATGCAAATAAGGGAACTGAACGCAAACAAAAAAGCTCACCTCACTTGGCATGCTTTCAGGCAGTGTCAACAGATTCTAATTTCCGTCCGAATGCACTGTTATGTTGGTCGATTTTTCTCCAACAATTACAGTTACCGTATTGTCGCAAACAGTACCATCGCCATAATTTATTTTGTACGTTGCTCCCCCAATAGTCATGGATTTCTCGCCTTCAACTGGTATAAAAACTTTGGAGGCAATGCATGATTCTTTATAAATAATTGGTGTAGTGATGTCCATAACAAAGCCAGCTCCAGTACGCATTGTTCCTGTTGCACTATGGGTAAGCCCACTGGCCGAAATAGTTGTGGTTTTGGCTACAAAATTTATTTCAGCGTTGAATTCAGCGTCTGTCAGAATCGATGTTTGATCCGGGAATGTTAGTTTACCCCCAACTAACGCGTGATGAAAATTAAGCGTTGTGGCTGTTGAATCTGGCGATAAATTTGTTGTACTGTAAGTCATATTATCGTCAAACACAACACTATTTCTCCAATAGCTTTTAAAAGAAACGATGCGAGAAGACCCAACAGCCCATCTCCTACCAGAATAAGTAATTGTTAGAGAATCCTTTCGAACCACACCTGCAGGATCAATAGTGCCTTTACCAAAATTAATAGTTATCACTCCATGAGGATTATCTATACCTCCCTCACCAGAAACAGTAATAATAGCACCGGTTAAGCGACTATCCATCGAACCCAGATCGGGAATCGTTCCGGTTGAGCCAAGTTGTGTGTCATTCACATTTCTTAGCACTGAAATGAGCATATCTGAAATCTCGCTTGTGAATGATTCCAAAACTAATTCTGAATCTACATTTTCAACGTCTGTTGAATTAAGTATTTCATTATTTTTCGAACAAGATATCAGAACTAAAATACTTGTCACTATTGCAACAAACGGGCTTTTCATAATCATACTCTTAACATCCCCAAGATTAGGTAAAAAAAATGAAGAGAAAGCCAAACCATCGCCTCGGAAATTCTAGCCTTAAAGGGAACACACTTGCAAACAAAAAAGCCCCCGCATATCGCAGAGGCTTTTCACACCTGTCCGCCCCACAAAACATTTTTAATGCCCGTCGCCAGTGGCACTTGCAGTGACTACCTTACCGTTCAAAGAAACAGTAAAGGTGTTGTCGCAGGTACCATCTCCATAGTCAATCGTATATGAATTTTTGCTGTCCACTATTATTGTTTTAGTTCCGCTAACAGGAATAATAACCTTTGTAAGCACACAAGCAAGTTTGTAAACAAGCGGCTTTGTTATAGTCATTGAATATGACTTTCCACCACGGGTAGTCCCACTTGCGCTTGACGTAGTATTTGGGGTTGCGCTTAGCGAAAGGGTTAAAGCGGAATAGTCAACAGTTGCATAATGATCTGCTATTCTAGTCAAGGTGCTGTTATCAGGAAAAGTCAATTTGCCAAGGGCGAGCACATGATGAAAAACAGTTGAATCAGTAATATTCGTGTTCGTAAATGTCATTGCATCATCAAATGCAATACCATTGCGTGAGTACCCTGAATATCCGATGGAGCGGTATGATTGAGCTACACCTTTTTTACCGGCGTAAGTAACAATGATTTTACCGATTCTAGTCACACCGTCGGTCGTTATGCCAGGAGCTGCTCCGAAATCAATTGTGATAGTCCCGTTTGGATTATCTTTTGTACTACCTGCGCCTGGAGTAATAGTAATTGTTGCTCCGGCCAATCGTCCGTCTCGCTTTGCTGCCACAGCGCTAATAACTCCATCAATGCGGCCTGTCGCGTACTGAGTATTTGTGACACTTGCAGCCGCTGAATTGGTCATGTCAGAGGTTTCGTTAATGGAGTTATCCGCCACGGATTCTGAATTCACATTCTGGGTATCCGTTGAAGTAAGAGGATTGTCGCTGCTTTTGCTACAGGAAGACAGAATAAATATTCCAGCTACCACTGCGGCTGATAAGGTTTTTATAGCGACTACATTCTTTAGTTTCATAAATGTTTAGTTGTTTAGTTGTTTAGTTGCTTTGAGAGCATTGATTTAGAAAAGTTTAATGACCTGATTAGAAATTTTGATAGTTAGGCTTTCAGTCACCTTCACCATTTACGGTGATAGTTTTAACTTTACCATTAAGAGTTACAGTTATGTTATTGTCGCAGGATCCATCTCCATAATCAACAGTATACTGGTCTGTTGTAGTTAAGGTGGTCACTGTGATCACTTTTGTACCACTCACTGGAATAAAAACTTTGTCCTCAAGACAAGATACTTTATGAATTAAGTCGGTAGTGATCTGCATCTGGTAAGTGTCTCCATTTTTACATTTACCTGTAGCAGTTCCACCTTTTAAATTATGCCATTCGTCATTCATAGGAATAGAAGCTCTGAACCATTCGCGTGTGATATTATGTACGCGTGTGATCGTTTTTCCATCACCGAAAGTTATCTGACCGCCAGTAAGTATGGACTGAAACTGTAGATGCAAAGAGTCTGCACTTATCTGAGTGGAAACAGAATCTTTCCCCTCTATATGGGTGTCGTTGCGATAGAAATTTACAAATTGGATAGTCCAGTAAGAACCTGGCATCCATCTTCTTCCATTGTAGTTAATAACGATGCTTCCAGAACGTTTAACGCCACGCTTATCGGAACAAGAAGGATCAAATGTGATTGTAATTGTTCCGACCGGATGTAATCTGGTGCCGGTACAATTAATCGTAACCGTGGCACATTTAAAGCGGTCGTCAAGCAATGCTAGACCGTTAACAATGCCATCAACTCTTCCGCCAGAATACTGGGTGGTAGAAATGCCTCCAACAGCAGTAGTCGATAAATCAGATGCTTCGCTCAGATACGCGGATGAAGCCGATTCTGCATTCACATTTTGTGTATCCGTTGAATTAAGAATGCTGCTGTCCTTTTGACAAGACGCCAAAAAAATGAATATCATCACCACCAACACCGAGACATTCTTCAAACTGAATAGACTTTTCTTGGTTTTCATCGTTGTTTTTAGTTTGTTTGGTTGCTTTGAGCAAAGCAGCTAAGCAAGGTTTAAAGTTAATTTCCAAAAATGTTTCAAATGAGGATTAAATCTCGTTTTTTGATCACTCTGGTGGCCTTAATGAGCCTGCTGACCATATTAGTAACCACAGGCTACGCACAATTAAAAATTGCGAAGCTTAAATACAATGGCGGAGGCGACTGGTATGCCAATAAAACTGCATTGCCAAATCTCATTAAATTCTGCAATCAAGAACTTGGAACCTCATTGCAAGATGAAGATGACGTAGTAGAGGTAAGTAGTCCGGCATTGTTTGATTATCCTTATGTGTACATGACAGGCCATGGCAATGTAGTTTTTTCAGCTGAAGAGGCCACAAATTTACGCACCTACTTGATCGCCGGAGGATTTCTGCACGTAGATGACAATTATGGCCTCGACAAATTCTTCCGACTTGAACTGAAAAAAGTTTTCCCTGGATTGGAGTTAGTTGAAGTGCCATTCACTCATCCCATCTATCATCAGAAATTTGATTTTCCCAAGGGGCTTCCCAAAATTCATGAACACGATGGAAAACCTGCTCAGGGATTCGGCCTCTTTTATGAAGGACGATTAGTACTTTTCTATTCTTATGAATGTGATCTGGGGAACGGCTGGGAAGATCAACGCATTTACAATGACCCTGAAACTAAACGTCAAGATGCGCTGAAAATGGGCGCTAACCTGATTTCGTTTTGCTTTACCAGTAATTGATCTTATTGGGTTTCCTTCCCCAGAACTTCATCCAGTTTCTGTTCCAGCGCAGGGCCTCGTAAGTTCTTAGCGAGTATCACACCATTCTTATCTAACAAAATCGAAAACGGGATAGCATTAACATTGTAATCGCGGGCAGCCTGGCAGTCAAAATATTTTAAATCAGAAACGTGTGTCCACGTTAGTCCATCTTCTTTAATAGCCTGTAGCCAATCGGCTTTGTTTCGGTCCAGAGAAACGGAGTAAACTTCAAATCCTTTTGACTTGAATTTGTGGTAGGCCTTGACCACGTTCGGGTTTTCTCCACGACAGGGTCCACACCATTTCGCCCAGAAATCAATTAGCACATATTTTCCTCGCAGTGAAGAGAGTTTTACAATTTGGCCATCTGGATTGGCCAATGCTATCTCAGGTGCAACCTGACCCACTGCAGTAACTTTTAATTTATTTACCAATTCCGCCAACTCATTGGTGTAATGATAATTCGGCCAACTCTTTTTAAACTTATCAACAACTGATGTGAAGAGGTCAATGTTGTTGTCTTTGTCGATCAGGTTGGGGTCTTGAATCAAATGAAAAAGCGCCAGTGAAGGAGGTTGTTGCTTCAGAAGTTCCGCGATTTTATGTTTCTCGTTTTCTAATTCCTTCATATAAACGCCGCGCAAGTCATTAATTTTCTTTTCATCATTGGCCGCTCTTGCTTTTTGGAATTCTGCCTCGATGCTTTTTAAACCCGGAGCATCCTGAATACTTTGATACATCATCTGAACTTTCTGGTAAAGATCATGATCGGGCGAGCCTTTGATTTCAACAGCACCTTGTTGATTATTTCCATCCACATTTACCTCGATGGTGCTGTGATCGACCATCAGGTTCACAGATTGCATTTTATAGAAGTTAATTCCGTATACACCAGGCTCAGTCAGGTGGAGAGTTTTGGAAAAGGTGTTGTCTTTATTCAATTGAATTAATTGAGTTGCTCCTCCTCCTCCATTTTTTAATTCCTGGATTTGAATCGCCCCATTTTGAGGAAAGTTGACTTTGCCTTTAATAATAACATCCCATCCGTTATCTGGTGATTTTTTTTCCGAATTGCAACCAATCGATGCAAACAGAAGAAGGAAGTTTACGAATACTCTCATTTTCAATTATGATTTTAATAATTACGACTTACAATTTTATTGTCAGATTTGTTCAACTAAACAAGAATTAACATAGTATTAACGATTAACCAACTCGTTGAGTTTTTTTAGCATTAAATCACTAGCCGCTTTTGGATTTGCTTTGCCCTTGCTGCGCTTAATCACCTCACCCATAAACATACTGATAATTCCTTTTTTTCCATTTTGATATTCTTCCACCTTCAACGGAAATTCCTTTATCACATGATCAATGATACTGCCAATAAATTCAGAGTCACTGTTCTGCAAAACGTTTAGTTCCTTGGCTAAATGAAAAATATCTGATTTTGGTAACTGCACCAGTCTGGGAAATAATTCCTGAACAGCAACGGTGTAACTAAAATGATTTTCATTCACCAGCCGGATAAGCTCAGCTAATTTCTCTGAGGGTAAACTGAAATCCTGAATTGAAATTCCGTGATCATTTAAATAAGACTTCACCGGCACCATCAGCCAATTAGAGTTCTCCTTATTCAGTTGATTGAATGAACATAACTCTTCATAGTAAGCTGCCAATTCTTTTGTCTCTGTTAACACGTCTGCATCATATTCCGGCAATCCATATTGCATTACAAACTTCATGTGAAGTTCCTTTGGCAATGCAGGCATTTGCAACTTTATTTCTTCTAACCATTCATTCGAAATGACCAATGGACTTAGATCAGGGTCAGGGAAGTAGCGGTAGTCATTGAGCTCTTCTTTTGCCCGCATGCCATAGGTGTTACCATCACCCGCATTGTAAGTTCGTGTTTCGGAAATAACGACTTCACCTTTTTCGAGAAGATCAATTTGCCGACCCACTTCATGGTCAATTGCTCGCTGAACATGACGGAAGGAATTCATGTTTTTTACCTCCACTTTCTTACCAAATTGTTTTGCATCATTCAACATCACAGAAACGTTGGCATCGCAACGAAGCGAACCTTCCTCCATGTTACCATCGCAAATATTCAGGTAGCGAACGATCTTTCTAATCTCGGAAAGCAATAGGGCAGCCTGTTCCGAACTTTTAATAACAGGTTCTGTCACAATCTCAATTAACGCAACTCCGGCTCGGTTAAAATCAACGAGCGTATCAGTTTCATTTTCAAGATGAATGGATTTACCTGCATCTTCCTCGAGGTGAATTCGGTTCAAAATAATACCGTGCGATTGCCTATCCTTTGTTTTAATGGTGATGACTCCTCCTTTACAAATAGGAGTTCTGTCTTGGGTAATCTGATAGCCTTTCGGTAAATCGGGATAGAAATAATTCTTACGGTCAAATATCTGCAACCTCGTTATTTCTGAATGACAAGCGATGCCCATTTTTATAGCGTGTTCAACTGCTCGCCTATTCAATCGTGGCAGCGTACCAGGATGTGCCAGCGTAATAACTCCTACGTGAGTATTTGGCTCACCACCATATTCTGCTGAGTCCGAATTGAAGATTTTACTTTTGGTCGCAAGTTGCGCATGAACTTCAAGTCCGATGACGACAGTGTATTTATCTCTAACGGTTTTGTCCATTAACTCAAATCAAGCTTTTAGCTTTAATTAATACAGCATCAAGGCCACTCAAATTCTTTCCACCTGCTGTAGCAAAGAAAGGTTGACCTCCTCCGCCCCCATCAATTTCTTTGGCCAGTTCTTTCACCATGTTGCCCGCATGGAATTTATTTGTGGCCGCCAACTTCTCTCCTATCATCACAGCCACTTGAGGTTTATTGTCAACGTCTGCAGCTAACACAAGTAACAAATCGTCAAACTGGTTGCGCAGCGCATAGGCAACGTTTTTCAATGTGTCAGCATTGGGCACAATGACTTTATCCAATATCAATGTATGACCATTTGACTTCACAGCTTTTCCTGCCAGATCATCTTTCAATAAATTCGCTTGTTGTTGGTAAAGTACTTCTAACTTCTTTTCAAGTGAATGCTTTTCTTCAATCAGATTTTGCAAAGAAGCCGAAACATCCTTGGGGTTTTTCAAGAGTGTTTTCAATTCATTCAGTACCGCCAAAGATCCATTTACAAATTCCTGAGCGCCCTCAGCCGTCACCGCTTCAATCCTTCTTACACCCGCTGCCACAGAACTTTCCGATATAATCTTAAAGAGTCCAATATTTCCAGTTGCCGAAACATGCGTACCTCCACAAAGTTCTACCGAAAACTTAGGATCGAATGTAATCACGCGGACAAAGTCACCATATTTTTCACCAAAGAGAGCCATGGCACCTAATGACTTTGCTTTTTCAATTGGAACATGGCGTTGTTCAATCAGGGGAATGTTTGCCCGAATCTTTTCGTTGACAATTGATTCAACTTTCTCAATTTCTTCTGAAGTCATGGCTGCAAAATGAGAAAAATCGAAGCGAAAAATATTTTCATTAACAAAAGAACCTTTTTGTTCAACATGCTTGCCTAATACTTGTCGTAAAGCAGCATGTAGTAAATGGGTGGCCGAGTGATTGTCCTTTGTTAATTCACGCTTCCGTACATCCACTTTTGCAACGAAAGTTGAATTGAAACTCTCCGGAAGTCTTTCAGTAAGATGAACGATCAATTCATTTTCTTTTTTTGTATCTGTAATGGATATTTTTTCGTTCACTGATTCGATAACTCCAGTGTCGCCAACTTGTCCACCACTTTCGGCATAGAAAGGAGTTTTATCAAATACCAACTGGTAGAGTTCTTGATTCTTCTGCTTGATCTTACGATATTTTATAACCTTGATTTCACTCTCTAATTGCTCATAGCCGATGAATTCGGTTTTCTTGTCATCACCAATTAAAATCCAATCTCCGGTTACTTTTGTAGCATCAGCTTTGGATCTTGATTTTTGTTTGGTCATTTCCTCGTTAAAGCCTTTCTCATCCACTGAGAAACCTTTTTCGCGAGCAATCAATGCAGTTAGATCAAATGGGAAACCAAATGTATCATACAACTCGAACGCCTGTTCTCCCGAAAATGTTTTATCGATATGCTCAATTCGCTTTAGCCCTCGTTCTAATGTCCGCAAGAAAGAAATTTCTTCTTCATGCACAACACGAGTCACATAATCTTCCTGTTTGTGCAATTCGGAGAAAACATCTTTCAATTGCAATGCAAGTATGGGAACCAGCCGATACATAAATGGTTCCTTGAAATTCAAATAGGAAAAACCGTAACGCACCGCTCTTCTTAAAATTCGTCTGATAACATAACCGGCCCCCGTATTGCTTGGTAACTGTCCGTCACAAATGGCAAAGCTCACCGCACGAATGTGGTCGGCCATCACACGAACGGCAATGTCTTTTTTGGATTCTGATCCGTACTTATAATTATCAGCATGAATCGAAATAAAATCCATCAACGGACGGAATACATCAGTATCGTAATTTGATGTCTTCTTTTGAATGGCCATGCACAACCGTTCGAACCCCATGCCGGTGTCTACATGCTGAGCCGGAAGTTTTTCGAGAGATCCATCTGCTTTACGGTTGAACTCCATGAATACCAGGTTCCAAATCTCAACCACTTGTGGATGATCATTGTTCACCAATTCTTTTCCATCCCGATAGCGATCGGGATTTTTTACTTCATCATCAGAACGTAAGTCAATGTGAATCTCAGAACACGGGCCACACGGACCTTGCTCTCCCATTTCCCAAAAATTATCTTTTTTATTTCCGTGAAGGATCCGATCAGAACCAATGTGTTGTTTCCATAAGTCTTCAGCATCGGTATCAACTGGCAGGTTATCTTTTTTATCTCCACCAAAAACCGTAACATATAATCGCTCCTTAGGAAGTTGATAAACTTCTGTGAGTAGTTCCCATGCCCAGGCGATCGCATCTTTCTTAAAGTAGTCACCAAAACTCCAGTTGCCGAGCATCTCAAACATCGTATGATGGTAGGTGTCCAATCCAACATCTTCAAGGTCGTTATGTTTTCCGCTGACGCGAAGACATTTTTGCGTATCGGCTATCCTGTTGTATTGGGGTGCTGAATTGCCCAGGAAATTGTCCTTAAACTGCACCATGCCCGAGTTGGTGAAGAGCAAGGTGGGGTCATTTTTTAATACAAGAGGTGCGGAAGGCACTATTTTATGGCCTTTGCTTTCAAAAAACTCCAAAAATTTCTTCCTGATCGTTGCTGAATCCATTACATCTATACTTTTACGCTTTTAAAAATTTTCTATCTTGCAAGATTGAACTCTAATAAAGGTTCAAAATTAGCCTTCCTTGAGGCATAATAAAAGGAAATGGAAAACTTACTTTAACATGGGCAACCCGCAATTTCGTTTTAACCCAAAAACGTTACGCTACGAGCGGGTGCGGTTTTCATTTTGGGGTTTTCTAACTACGGTAATTTCATACGGCTCTTTTGGCTTCTTATTTTTTATAGGTTTAAACTTCCTTCAAAACTTTCTTATTGAAACCAAACTGGAAAAATCGCTTACTAAGGAGAACGAAGCGCTTACGGAATACAAGGCTGTACTCGCCTCTCAACTTACTGAATCCAACGTGCTTCTTGGCGAATTGAAAACTGAGGAATCTAAGTTGAATGAAATGCTTTTTGAACTACCAGCTGAGATGACTACGACTGAACCTAAGAATGTAAACCTCCTGATTGCCTCCACGGATGACTCATTTGCAGACCAGATCAATACAATTGATCGACATCTCAACACCCTGAATGCTAAAACAAAAAGGTATAACCAGCTTTTTGGAGATAGGTTGCAATTAAAGAAGACAGATGTTCCTGTTTTACTTAACCTTCCATCGATTTCCCCAGTCGACAATTTAGTAACCGATAATTTAGTATCGGGTTTTGGCGTGCGTATTAATCCATTTCATAAAGGGAATTACCGACACGACGGGATTGACATTGCACTTACCAAGGGAACAAAAGTACTGGCTGCAGGTAATGGCCGGGTTTCCTACTTTAGTAACAGCGACCTTGAAGCAGGTTTTGGAAATTATGTTGAGATCGATCATGGAAACGGAATCCTCACAAGGTATTCGCATCTTGAAAAAATTTCGGTGAGCTGGGGTCAAAAAATTAAACAAGGGCAAGTTATTGGCCTTTCCGGGTCTTCGGGAGGATCCGTAGCACCGCACCTGCATTACGAGGTAATCAAGCATGGTAAGAGCCTCGATCCGTTATCATTTATCGTTGAAGGAATATCACCTGCACAGCATCAACAGTTGGCGTTAAAAAGTAAAGTTCGAAACCAATCCCTTGACTGATGGCGCTACGTTACCGCTACGATGCTGAAACTTGTCGTTACGAACCAATTGTCGTTTCTCCTCGCCTATTCGTAAAAAACACTTTCAGATTTTTGGGTATTTCTTTTCTGATTGGACTAAGTGGCATCGTCTACTACAATTCTCAACACCCCTTACTTGATGACGTTCAGAAATTGGAGGAGAATTCAAAGCTTAAGACAGAATGGGGAGTGATACATGCACAACTGAAGAAGACTTCACGGCAATTGACGGAGCTTGAAAATAACGATGATCGCAATTTTCGGGTAATCCTTGATATGGACCCGCTTTCGTCTTCACAGCGTGAAGCCGGAGTCGGTGGTCATGAAAAAGCGAGTGCTGAAATCTTTTATCCTGTAATTCGGTCGGCCATCGATTTCTCTGAGAAAATAAAAAACCGATTGACGGTAGAAGTACAATCAATTAATGAGTTAAAATCAACGTTCGAATCAAAACAAAAACAATGGGCTGCCAGGCCAGCAATTCAGCCAATCAATAACAAACAGTTGATTCATCTTTATTTAGTCTTCGGCGAGCGTCTTCATCCGCTACTAGGCTATACACGTCCTCACAACGGGTTGGATTTTGCTGCTCCTGGTAGAAGTCCGATCTACGCAACAGGCGATGGCGTAGTTATTTATGCTGATGGGGGCACAACCTACGGCAATGTAGTGTTCATCAACCATGGTTATGGCTTTGAAACACGTTATGGACACATGTCCCAATACGTGGTATCGGTAGGGCAAAGTGTAAAAAGAGGTCAGGTAGTTGGTTACGTTGGTAGTACAGGTCTTTCCGGTGGTAATCATCTCCATTATGAAGTTTTATTTCGCGGCAAATTTGTAAACCCTATCGGATTTTTTCAGCGAGATCTTAAAAATAGCGAGTACGAAAAGTTAATTACTCTCGGAAAGAAAGACGATCGACCGTTGGATTGATCAATGGTGATGGTGAATAACATTTTTATTTCTTAGCTATACTCTTTTTTAGAGGGTCATTTACGCACAATGAAATGTTCATAGCTTGTCGATTAAATTTTTTTGACCTCATTGTACCACGTGTAAAGAATTGTTATTTTGCATGAAGTTCCTATAGAAGGTTTGGTTATCACTGCATGGCATACAAAGAAAAAGAGATAGAAAAAATATATTACTCGATCGGTGAAGTAGCCGAGCAGTTTAATGTAGCCCCTTCTCTTATTCGCTTCTGGGAATCTGAATTCGAACTCATCCAGCCCAAGAAAAACCGCAAAGGCAATCGTCAATTCACCAAAGAAGACATTGAAAATGTCCGCACCATTTATCATTTGGTAAAGCAAAAAGGTTTTACGCTGCAAGGAGCAAAAGAAATGCTGCGAAATGACACTTCCGCCGTAAAAGATAAAATGGAAATCTACGATTCGCTAAAAAAGATCCGCCAATTCCTGGTGGAGGTAAGGGACAAGCTGCAGTAAATAAGAAGTTAATAGTTATCTGTTAATAGTATGAATCCCTTTTTACTAATAACGATTAACAATTAACTATGCACCAAGACCGCCTCTCCTTCCTGGCTCTTCATTTCATCCCTGGTGTTGGTGATCATTTAATAAAGCAGCTAATAAGTTACTGTGGTTCTGCAGAGCAAGTATTCAAAACCCCCAAAGGAAAACTTTTGAAAATTCCAGGGATTGGTCAGGTTACGGCTGAATCTATCAAATCTGAGAAGTCCTTTCATCAAGCCGAAAAAGAGTCTAAGAAGGCCGAAAAAGAAGAAACCGAAATCATTTTCTTTACTGACAAAAATTATCCTCAACGTTTAAAGGAAATTGAGGATGCCCCTTCAATAATCTATTATAAAGGCAACTCTGGCCTCAATCATCCCAAATCAGTGGCCATTGTAGGAACAAGGCAAGCCACCGAATATGGAAAAGAGATAGTAGCCAGAATTATAGATGAACTTAAACCTCATCATCCAACCATTATCAGCGGGCTTGCCTATGGTATTGATATTCAAGCACACAAACACTCACTGAAGATTGGCCTGCCCACGATTGCTGTGATGGGAAGCGGCATAGACGTAATCTACCCAACCGCCCACAAGGACACAGCAAAAAAAATTGTAGATCAGGGAGCTTTGCTCACAGAAAATAAATTTGGCACCAGGCCTGATGCACATAACTTTCCCGCTCGAAATAGAATTATCGCTGGACTTTGCGATGCATTGATTGTTGTCGAGGCAGCTAATAAAGGTGGTGCATTGATCACTGCAGAAATTGCCAATAGCTATAATAAAGATGTATTTGCAGTGCCTGGTTCGCTGGGGCTAACCTATTCCGAGGGTTGCAATAAATTAATCAGGAATAATAAGGCTGTTATTTACACATCTATAAAGGATTTGGAATATCATCTTAATTGGTCAGTTGAAAATACTCCATGGGATAAAAACCATCCAAATGAAACTAACATCAATACTTTCAATCCTGATGAACAAAAAATTATTACCATTCTAAAAACGAAAGGTTCACCCGTAATGATCGATGAACTTACCATCAAAACATCTCTTTCACCAAGTCAACTGGCATCGCTACTGCTGAATTTAGAGTTTAAACTTGTCGTAAAGGCGTTGCCTGGCAAACAGTTTACTTTGAAGAATTAATTTGCATTAATGTTTAGGGAAAATACTATCAGCCATAATTAATGAATTAGCAAATTCCTTAAGATCCAGATTAGGTAAGGCATCTTCGCTTTTTAAATAAGCCAGGATTGCTTCTGTCGCCAGATTACCAACCAATTCATCTTCCGCCATCGGGCAACCTCCAAATCCTCTTATTGCACCATCGAATCGCTGACAGCCTGAAAGATAAGCCGCCTCAATTTTCTGAACCGCTGTTGCGGGATTGGAGTGTAAATGTGCACCGAACTCAATGGCCGGAAATTTAGGAACAAGTGTATTAAACAGGTATTTGATCTGATCCGGGCTCGAAACACCTATTGTATCAGCCAATGAAATTATTTTAATCTCTAATTCTGAAAGTAAAGTTGTAAACTCTTCAACTGTACTTAAGTCATATGGATCACCATAAGGGTTTCCGAACCCCATAGAGATGTAAATCACTAAAGTCCTATTGCTGCGTTTACATATTCCTTGAATTTCTTCAACACTCTTAAGCGCTTCAGAGATGGATTTATTTGTATTCCGTTTCTGGAACGTTTCTGAAATAGAAAGGGGGAAACCGAAATGAGAAATCTCACTCCAATTCGCAGCCTCTTCTGCACCTCGAGTGTTGGCTACTATTGCCAAAAGCTTGGAGTGGGTTTCAGATAAATCCAACCTTTTTAAAACATCGACAGTATCTCGTAATTGTGGAATTGCCTTTGGCGAAACAAAACTTCCAAAATCTACCGTATCAAAACCAACTTTTAACAATTGATTCAAATAAGCCGCTTTCACTTCTGTCGGAATAAATTCATCCAGCCCCTGCATCGCATCTCGAGGACATTCAATCAGTTTCATGAAGTAAAATTACGAACTACGATTTTTGATTTACGATATTTATTCCATTCTTTCATGTGTTAATTCTTAGATTTATAATAGCCACATGCCCGCCTGACCGGACGGGCAGGGAATTCGCATTTAGATTATCACACCATTATGTAAAATTCTCTTTGTGCTCATTTCATCATTTTTTCGCTAACCTATGCTACACGTCAAGGAAAACATCAACCTTAAGCCTTTTAATACATTCAGCATTGATGCCCAGGCAAAATATTTTTGCTCCATAGAGTCAGAAGTGCAATTGCAAGAACTGTTGAAAACTGATTTATTCAAAAATGAAAGAAAGATTTTTCTCGGGGGTGGCAGTAATGTGCTTTTCACTAAAGATTATGATGGACTAATCATCCACAATGCAATTCAAGGAATCATAAAACAAGATGAAACCGATGAAGGGATTACGCTTCAGGTCTCTTCTGGTGTAAACTGGCATCAATTTGTTCTTCATTGCGTGAATAACAATTGGGGTGGCATTGAAAATTTGTCATTGATACCCGGAACAGTTGGTGCTGCGCCAATCCAAAACATCGGAGCATATGGTGTTGAAGTGAGTGAAGTCATTGAAAAAGTCGATACCTATTACATAGCTAACGGAACTACTAAATCGTTCAACAAAGACGAATGTCGGTTCGGATATCGAGAAAGTGTATTCAAAAGTGTCATTAAAGAAAATATTTTTATTTCAAGTGTTACTTTAAGGTTGAGTAAAAAAAATCATCGAATCAACACGAGATATGGTGCGATTAATGACACACTTAAGTTGATGAATATCACAGAACCATCTATTCAATCAGTGAGTGATGCAGTGATCAAAATCAGAAAAGAAAAATTGCCTGACTTCAAGGTGATTGGCAATGCAGGAAGCTTCTTCAAGAACCCTGAGATCGCTGAAGTTCACTTCCAGCAACTAAAAAAACAATTCTCTGCAATGCCACACTATCCTACTGCAAATCAGCTAGTTAAAGTACCCGCAGGATGGCTCATTGAGCAGTGCGGATGGAAAGGAAAGAAAATAAATCACGTTGGTGTTCACGCCATGCAAGCTTTAGTGCTGGTAAATTTTGGAAACGCTAAAGGAGAAGAAATTTTTCAACTCGCGATGAAAATTATTGAGTCAGTAAGAGAAAAATTTTCCATCACACTTACACCTGAAGTGAATATTTTTTGACATGATGTTGAATGATTTTTTTATGCACAATGAAAAATCTATCACCTGATAATTTTTCATAAATAAAAAATTAATTGCGAAAAATTTTTGCAGATTAATTTTTTATTATACCTTTCGAACAGTTTTAAACCAAAATATTAAAACGCTATGGCAAAAAAACCCGCTAAGAAAGCAGCAAAGAAAGCTAAGAAGGCTGCTAAGAAGAAGAAGTAATCAGCAAAGCTGATACTTTTAGAAAGGGAAGCAATCTAGGATCGCTTCCCTTTTTCTTTTTTCATTTTTTATTAATCGCACTTCAATTTCAGCTCTCGATTAATAGTTTGAAATATATAAAAAGCAAAAAAGCTCAGATACAACTGAGCTTTTTTCTATTCTAATAGCAGCGTTATTACTTCTTCTCAGCAAAATTCTGGAATGTGTACATCATCCCTATCGAAACGGCTTCGCTAAATTGAACATTGGAATCCTGGTTGTGATCATACAACAAGATGGCTCCCAAATTAACATTCACAAACCTTCCCAACTTTGCCGTTAAATTAAGATCCACGCGGTGATACAATTTGTCGATGGCCAATTCCTGATAGTCCGCAAACAAAATGTAGCGCCATTTGAGGTTAACATTTTTCGCTATGTCCTTATCAAACTCGGCCAGCATTTGAAAGGCGAGCCATTGCATTTTTGCTGATCGATCCGGCGAGAGGCCGTATGGAGTTGGGTTGTCTGCGTTAATAAATCGTTTTACATCATTCACAATTGTTAACCGCGGGGCCAAGGGAGAAAGCCTGAGTTTAAAGTATTTGACAGGATGATATTCAAAACCAATACCCACAGTAACAAAGGCGGGCGCAAAAAAATCAGAAAGCATAATCAACGAATCAATATTCGTTTTTGTTGTTTTCAAATATTTATAACCTGGGGCAAATTGCGAAAGCAAGTTGGCCGACAATGCAAAATCCCATTTTGCATTAAGTACATGTCCGTATTTCGTGTCGATAAATATCCGATCAAGTGTTTTGCGATAGCCCAGGCCTTGTGTGTTTATGCTGCCATATTGAAAATCAAACTCATTGTCCCATGAATTGTGCTCGCCTTTGTAGTTGACACGGTAATTCAAAAATGCAGTATATCCCAGGGAGTTGGTGCCTCCACCTTTCCAATTGGAGGTAAAAGAAGATTGATTTAGGTTAAGACCTGTCTTGAACTCTTTCTTCCATCTTGTGATGGTATCGATGTGAACTATTTGAGCTGAGCCAACTGACGAAATGAGCAATAGTGCTAGACACCAGGAAAAGGCGAATGGGCGGATCATTGTAATTAAGGCTAGTTTGCGTTTACTTCAATAAAAGTAAACCCAAATTCTAAAATCCTTGTTACACAATTCCTGTTATATATTACTTAGCTTGATCTCGTCTAGGGCAACCTCTGTAAGCGGCTTGGTGATGAACTTGATCACGTGATTATTGTTCACAATCTTATCAATGTCCCGTTTATTATCAGAACTGGAAAGAATGATCACTTTGCACTTATTGCGAACCAATTCGTTGAATTTTTCGAATTCATAGAGAAACACAAACCCATCTACAATAGGCATGTTAATATCAAGGAATATTATGCTCGGGAGGTTCTCCTGCTGGTTTTCGTGCTCTTTCAGGTAATCCAAGGCACCTTTGCCTGAACTTTTCACCTCAACCCGATGTGAAAATTTTGTGATCTCAATTATCCGCTTACTAATAAAATTATCGGTGTCATTGTCGTCCACCAGCATTACAATATCCAATGTTTTTACTTCAGTATCCATCAACATCACTTCTTGAGATTACCTTTAATTATTAACTATCGGGCAAAATTATCCTTTTTTATGAAAAGGACTTCATTTGCCCTCAATATAAAGTCCCTTAAGTAAGGAATTTGTCTAAAAAGAAGAAAACGCCGGTTACCTTTTCAAAATTTTCAATTTTTCACCCATAGAGACAGTCAACACGGATTTATTATTCCAATCCATGATCTCTTTTATTGTAGCTCCAAACTGTCTGGCGATTCCATAAAGTGTATCCGAACTCTTTACTTCATAGATAAATGTTTCTGACTGGTCTGAATTCTGGTCGCCCAAATTACCGCTAACTAGTGCTCGAGACGATGATTTGTGCACAGAAAGTACCTGACCACGTTTTAGCGGTGTAGTAACATTTAATTGATTGTCACTAATTAAATCAGAAACTGTCACCGAATACTTATTTGCAATTGAATAAAGTGTTTCACCTGGCTGAACCTCATAGGTGATGATTGAATCAGCTTCAACCTGTTTACCTAACGGTACTTTAAAATCATTAACAGTGTCTCTTTGAATAGGTGGTGGCGACTCTAATTTGTTGGGAGAAGAGGAAATGGTAGTCAAGCCGGGTTGGGCACCCCAATTGAAAGCGTCACTACTCAATTCAGCAACATCATCTGGTTCATAGAATTCAACAGGTGGAAGCGAAATGGTCTTGTTGTTCAAGGCTATAGAATTTCCCCTGACAAGGAGCCCTTCTTCTTTTATTCCCGGATTTAGTTTCTTAAGGTTCTTTAACCGAACTCCATATTGTTGGCTTACTAACCAAAGATCGTCTCCGACTTTGACGCGGTGCATGCCTGCAGGGTTCATCTTTTTCTTCCGTTTAACAAAATAAAACCTTCCGGCATGAATGCTATGATCGATAGACATATCATTAAACTTGATAAACTTGGAAACATCCAAACCAGCGCGAGAAGCAATCATAGAAAGGGTTTCTCCCGGATTAGCTTTTATTGCAGCAACTCCATTGATAACCGTTTTGACATCACCTGTTTGATGCGTTTTTGATAGTGGGCCAGCCTTCGATGCTTTTTCTGAACTCAGTGTCAAACTATTGAAGTCCTGTATTGTGGTTCCGGGAATTATTAAATGATAAGGCTTGTCACTGGGGATGGTTCCCTTTTTTGCCCACTTGTTATATTCTTTCAACACATTTTCGTCTACGGAAACTTCATTGGCGATTTCACTCAAACGCTTCTCACCCTTAGTCTCATAAAGAGAAACCATCAGTTTAGGCGTGCCTTGACAAGCCTCTTCAAATGCTATCTTGTGGGCCAGGTACTTCTTTACGTACCAATATGTTTCGGAAGTAATCTCCATGTGGCTATCACCATTGTATTTATCACCTAGCGATCGCTCAACACCGCCGGCTCCCATTTGATAAGCTTGCAATGCCAACACCCAATTATTAAAACGCCAGTTATTTTGTTTGATGTATTTAGCAGCACCTCGCGTGGCTGAAACAATATTCATGCGCTCATCGACCTGATTGTCAACACGCATGCCCATTTCCTGGGCCGTGTAATCTTTGAATTGCCAAAAACCAACTGCATTGGAAACCGAAACTGCATCAGGTGTCAGCGAACTTTCTTGTAATGCCAGATACTTAAAGTCTTCGGGAAGTTGTTCGTCTTTAAATATCTTCTCAATAATAGGAAAGTACGTTCTGGCACGCTCAGCGTTCATTTCAAAATAGCGTTTGTGCTTAGTGAGTGCATCTACATCTTTCTGAATTTCACGCTTAGCATCGTCACGAATAGTAAGCACCATGCCAGCAAAATGAATTTTGTGGGGCACTGCAGGAGTCTGCGCGTATGAGGCAGCAACTCCAAAAAAAATGAGTGCGACTGCAAAAAATCTCATGTGAAACAAAGGTAGGTAAAAGTTGCGGAGGTACAAGACCCTTACTTCTTCCGGATCATCATCACACCGTCCCGGAGCGGCAGTAATAGGTTCTCAACACGCAGATCATTTTGGATTTTACTATTGAACTCCAATATCGATTGAGTGTCCTTGCCGGGTTTTGGTTCTACCACTTTGCCGCTCCATAGCACATTGTCCGCAAGAATGATTCCACCCGAAGGAACTTTGTCAATCACGAGATCATAGTAGAGTGAATAGTTTTCTTTATCGGCATCAATGAAAACAAGGTCAAACGGTTCAGTAAATGTTGGAATAATTTTTCGCGCGTCTCCAATCCGAAAATCAATTTGGCTATCAAACCCCGATTCCTTGAAATAATTTCTCACACGGTTCTCCAGTTCTTCGTTTACGTCAACGGTTATTAGTTTTCCTCCGGGTTGCAATCCTTCGGCCAGGCAAACAGCTGAATAGCCTGTATACGTTCCGATCTCTAAAATTGCGTTTGGTTTGATCATCTTGCTGATCATCGAAAGAAATCTGCCTTGCACCTGCCCCGACAGCATTCGGGATTTCAATACCTGGGCATGCGTTTCACGATTGATTTTCTTTAATAAATCATTTTCAGCACTGGTATGTATCTCGATGTAGTGCTGTAAGTCGTCTGATAGAAAATCCATAATGCAAAACTACGAATTACGAAATACAAAGTACGTGGCAAAGGTGCTACTGCGTACCTCGCAAAATCGTACTTCTTATTTCCTTGGATCTCAATACCTGGGCATACCTGGGCATGCGTTTCACGATTGATTTTCTTTTGTCAACCATATTCATCACGGGTATGTATCGCTAGGTAGTTCTGTAAGTCGGCTGATAGAAAATCCACAATGCAGACTACGAGTTACAAAATACAAAGTACGTAGCAAAGATTCCATCTCGTACCTCGCAAATCGTGCTTCGTATTTCCTTAAGGGTGCATAATCAATTGGCTCATTTTAGCATCATCAAACATTTCGTTCGCCAGTGCTTGTAAATCGGCTGCCGATGTTTTCTTCACTCGCTCAAAAATTTCATCGAGCGAGGTGATCTTTCCAATATCCAATAAAGTGCGGGCCATCATGATCATGAATCCGATATTATTTTCTTCAGCCATGGCGATCTGACCGAGTATTTGTTCTTTGGATGATGCTAATTGCTTTACACCCAGTTTATCGTCTCGCAATTTCCTCAGTTCGTGTTTAACCAACGCGATGCTCTTGGTTAGCTGTGACGGTTCCGTTCCATAAGAAATCACAAACAGCCCGGTATCGGTAAATGGAACAAACTGAGAACCGATGTTATAAACAAAGCCGTGCTTCTCGCGAAGAGCCATATTCAGTCGCGAATTCATTCCGCCTCCGCCCAAAATGTTTGTCAACATAAAGAAGCCACTTCGCTTCTCATGAGCAAGATGATACGCAGTGCGGCCAATAGCCACCCGTGCTTGCTTCACGTTCCGTTTCAACGTTGTTTCCTTTGGCTTGTATCCGCTGAATTTCTTTCGTTCAATTTTTGATTTCATTCTGGGAATGTGACCTAAATGTTTCTCCGCCAACCGCACCACTTCTTCCATCGGCAAATTTCCTACACATGAAAAAACAATTTTACTTGTATCCATGTGTGCTTTGATAAAACGTTTAAAATCCTGCCGTTGAAATTTTTTAACCGTTTTTTGAGTTCCCAGGATATTCATACCCAAAGAATGGTCAGAAAAAATCACGGCATCAAATTCATCTTGTAATGAATCATCCGGGTCATCATAGTACATCGACATCTCTTCCAGTATCACATTTCTTTCTCTTTTAATCTGACTCGAAGGAAATACAGAATCAAAGGTAATGTCCGCCAGCAACTCCAGGGCACGCTCGAAGTATTCATCGCGAATGGAAGAGTAGAATAAAATTTTCTCTTTATCGGTAAAAGCATTCAATTCGCCACCCAATGACTCCAGCCGGTTAAGGATATGAAAGGAATTACGCTTTCGGGTTCCTTTGAAAGCCATATGCTCCCAAAAATGCGCAATGCCCTGATTGGCCGGGCTTTCATCGCGGCTCCCAATATTGAGCATGATGCCGCAATGCACGATTTTGGTAGATGTAATTCTGTTGTGCACCACACGGATGCCGTTCCTTAGTGTATAGATTTCGTAGTCCCTCATGCTCAATTCAACAATTTTTGAGGTGCAAAGATGCATCGAAGGTCCTTTATTTTGCCATATGTTTAAATTAATTTTAGATGAATGAAAATTAAAAAAAACTCGATCACCGCATTAACTTGGATGAGCGGGTTGAGTTTACTCATGACGAGTGCCTAACGAGTGAATAAATATCCAATTGCCTCTTTTCTATTATTGTGTCTGTGGGTAATAACCACCCAGATGGCAACAAGTCAGTCATTATCACCAAGGCACCTTCAGGAAAAAATCTACCTTCAAACGGATCGACAATATTATTATCCAGGGGAAGCTATCTGGTACAGCGTGTTCATTAATTACAAATCACCGGGATTAATGGATACGCTAAGTCGGGTTTTATATGTCGAATTATACAATCCTACCCGCTCGCTTGTTCAATCACAAACGTTAAGAATAGATAGCGGCCGCGCAACAGGGCATTTTTCCTTACCCCAGAATTTAGCATCCGGAGGTTTTACGATCAGAGCTTACACACGGTGGTTGATGAACTATGGCGAGGACAGTTTTTTTTACAAGTTCATACCAATTCTTAATCCGGACGACAATGTCATCGAGGATATTAACAACGACGGCAATACATCAGCAAGTTTAAAAGTAGCATTCGACAAGACGTTATACCGTACACGAAACAAGGTCACTTTAAAATTGCAACTTGAAGATGAGGAAGCAAGTAAAGCCAGTGTTATGATTTCCGTTGTAGATGCCAACCAAGTAGCTCATATTCCCGAAACAAACTCGATAAAAAAATGGTATTCCTTGAACGATAGTCTGCCCAAAGGCATTTTACAAAAGTTCAGATACAGAATTGAAAGAGGCATCACTTTTGAAGGAGTTATTATTGATGAAAGCAGGGAGAAGAAAACTGAACTGTCAATTATTCAAGGTGACTTTCAAAACGTATTCAGGGTAAAGTTGGATTATAGGGGTTATTTCGCTGTTCATGATCTTTCATTTTATGATACCACCAAATTCACTATTCAATCGGCAAACGGAAAGGCTTTCTTGAAAGAGAGGGACATTCCGGCATTTTCCTTGATCCTACCTCCAAACACTATCCCCCCAACATCAGCCGACCGGGTTCAAAAGAAATACTCATACGACACGGCTTCAACAATTATGCTTAAGGAGGTTGAAATAAAGAAGAAAAAGTTACTTCAGCATCAGAATAGATTTGAACGACCAGATTTCTACATTAAAGGTGACGAATTAAAAAATTACTACAACCTGGCGGAAGCCATTCAATCCAAAGTACCTGGGTATAGATTAGTCCTGTCGGGTATGCACTGGCGCCTGCAATGGTTGAGATCTGAATATTCTTCAAGGCTTGGGCCTCCACTCGAGCCTATCGTGTACGTTAATAATTCTCAATTGTTGATCGCTAGCCCTGAAACAGATGGAGAAACTGTTGGGGACCAGCTGACCAATTTAGATCCGAGGCTTATTGATCACATTGAAGCTGCTTCTACAGCGAATACAACACTTGGTGGCACAGGCTCCATAGGGGTGATTTATATTTTCACAAAAGAAATGGATTTTCCAGGTTTAGGGTCGTTTCCTACACTAAAAGTAAAGGGTTTTGATAGGCCAGCAGTTTTCAGGTCTCCTGACTATGGAAATCCCTTGTTTTCTCAAAATCCGGAAGATTTTCGATCTACTATTTATTGGAATCCTAGGGTAACTTTAAATTCTAAAACACCTTCTTTGGTTTCATTTTATACATCCGACCAAAAAGGAACATTGAGTGTATTGGTGGAAGGAGTGACTAGTAAGGGAACACCTTTAAGAGTTCAAGCAAATCTTGTAGTTGAATGAAAACAAATCCTCTGATTCAAATAGATCTCATTTGAAAAAGACCATTTGAACAATAAACCTGGATGATTAAAAGCTCTGGTTTTTCTTAGGAGTGCCTTTCTTCCAAGCCTATCCCTAAAATTCTTAATTCACTCAACACCTGTTCATAAATTTCTTTCTGCAAAGGGATCACTACTCCTCTACTTTTGATTTTGTCCTCTAGCAAAAGTTTACAAGTAATAGCGAGCGGCAAGCCCACTGTTTTCGCCATGGCCGTTTGTGTTTCATCTTCGCCAGTGGCAGTCAGCCATGCCTGGATTTCATTTTCTTGTCCGTTGAGCAAATACTTAAACCGATGCCACATCACAATAAAATCTTTGTCGCCAGACTTGAGTTTCCACTTTTTGTTCAGAATGTATTCGAGAATTTGAGCCGGAGTTCCCTTTTCTAATCCGATTTTTTCCTGGGTGAATAATCCACTCCAACGAAGGCGCTTCATTTCTTCTCCATCTATTGAAATATGAAAGTGTTTGCATAGAGCTTCTTCGGAATGAACATCAGAATCCAAAAATGATTGGATGAAATCCATATGACTCATGGTTTTAACATGATCAAGTTGATACGACTCATCGCAACAACCGAGTTGAGCCAAAATATTCCATGCGCTGCAATAACCTTTATTTCGAAGCGTGCCACGAATTACAGTTTTGCAATCTTGTAGGCCGTAAGCCTCTACATATTTTAATGAATCTCGATTAGCATAACCATCGTATTCGCCAAGGCCAGGAACAGCGATGGGAGTTGTCCTTGTGAAAAGTTGTTGATAAGGAACGTATTTGAATTTGCCGTCTTGCAAATACTTAGCCGTGCCCTGCCCTGCTACTACTACGTTGCGAGGGTTCCATGTAAATTTATAACGCCATGGGTTTTCGGGATCAGTGTCGGGCGCAATTAATCCTCCGGTGAATGATTCAAATGAAATGAGCTTACCTCCATCTGATTTTATATTGTCGATCACCTGCATAGCACTCATGTGATCAATGCCGGGGTCAAGTCCGCTTTCATTTAAAAATAAAAGCCCTTTTGATTTTGCCTCGGCGTTAAAAGATTTCATTTCGTCAGAAACATAACTTGCCGTGAGCAAATGTTTTTTCTCTGCGAGGCAGAGCTTTGCTACCAGGGGATGAAAGCTAGCAGGGATTAATGAAATCACCACGTCCACTTTACTTATTGCAGTTCGGCTAGCTTCAGTGTTCTCTATATTAAATGAAATCGCAGTGCCATTCTTGGAAGAACCAATCCTCTCTTTAGCGGCTGACTCGTCAAAGTCGCCAATCGTAATTTGCCAATCGTTGGCCAAAGCGTTTCTGATCAGATAGGAAATGCAAGCTGACGAAGAGCGCCCCGCACCTAACACAAGTATCCTTTTCATGTTCTAATATTCATAGTTAAAGGTATGGAAATACCTAAGTAAGATTAACTCCGTATTGCCATCAGAACTCAAATATAGTTTGGATTACAAACTCTAACAGATTGATTTTTCGAGCTGAAGATTAATTTAGAAAGCCTAACTCATGGTAATCAAATCTCATTGATTTTATTGATTGCCTGTTAAGTCATTCACCTGCATCCATCTGTGTAATCTGTGGCTTGAAATACAGATCAGGTAGATTTGTGCGCATTATCATCAAAACTACCTGCGATTAAGTATCGTCGAGGCACACATCAAAGCCATAGCTGATTCACTGTTGATTCACTGCTGATTCACAGCTGATTCACGGATAGTTCACTGTAAGTTCACTGTAAGGCCATCCGAGAGGACCCACTGGCATGTCATCGGCCACCACCAGAGACAAAGTGTACCTGTTTAGAAAGTGTGCGAAAAATTTTTAAATTTAATGACGCCTGCATATGAAATGGCCAAGTGTAATTGCCTGCAAAGAGTCTCAATAAGCCTGGCCATTCCATCTGACCGATAAAAGTCAATATTACCAGATGAAATCGCTAGAATACTTTAATCACCTCGAAGATCTCGATTCTGAATCAAAATACCTCGCTCATAAAGCCAAGGAAGCTGCTGCTCACGCTTATGCACCCTATTCCAAATTTTGTGTAGGTGCTGCCCTGATACTGGATGACGGCACTATTGTTTCAGGCGCCAACCAGGAAAACGCTGCTTACCCGCTTTGTATGTGTGCCGAGCGCGTCACCCTGTATGCAACTGCTTCACAGCACCCAGAAAAAAAAATTGTAAAACTGGCGGTCGTGGCTCATAAGAAAAACCATAAAGACCTATCCTCCGCGACTTGCTGCGGATCATGCCGACAAGTGTTGCTTGAATTTGAAACCCGTCAAAATAAGGCAATTGAACTGATTATGCTCGGGCCGGACAAAAAATGGATAAAGGCTCCATCGGCCGCATCCATCCTCCCGCTTAGTTTTTCTAAGGAATCCCTAGACAATTAGACCTTTTGCGTTCGTCATGGCGTGCACTCCATTATATCATGCAAGGCAGCCTGCAAGCATCAAAATTGATACCGCCCCGTTCGGGGGAATTCGGATAGAGTTAACCCATGTAATATTTATCCTATATTCTACGCCTCGAACCTTACAGGTAAGGCTATTTTTGCTTTTCTTTGGAGTCTCGCTAAAACCTAAATTGTGATACAAGACATTGATATAGCCGACCTTAAGCGAATCACAGAGTTGATCCATACAAAATATGGGTACGATTTCAGGAACTATGCAATGTCATCTTTCAAAAGAAGGATGTTACGCATTTTGGAGCTAAAAAATCTTTCTATTGAATCATTAATCAAGAAACTAGGCGAATCACCTGTATTTATTAATGAGTTTTTAGATGAACTCACGGTAAATGTCACAGAGATGTTCCGTGACCCCAGTTTCTGGCGCATAATGCGTGATGAAATCATTCCAGGCATTTTGCTAAACCATAAGACCTTCAATATTTGGCACGCAGGATGCTCCTCAGGTGAAGAAGTTATCTCTATGGCTATACTCCTAAGGGAGATGGGTATCCATAATGACGTGCAGCTTTACGCCACCGACCTTGATACCACTATCTTGGAAAAAGCTAAATCAGGGTCTTATCCAGCCAAGAACATGGAGTTGAATGAGAAAAACTACATTCGTTTTGAAGGGAAATGGACTTTGAAAGACTATTGTAAAGAAGAAAATGGTCGAGTTACTTTTGACAAAGGACTTTTAGCCAACGTAACCTTTCGAAAACACGATCTGGTTATGGGGGATGTATTCAACAAATTTGATTTAATCCTTTGCCGCAATGTGATGATCTATTTCAATCAGACTTTACAGAATGAAGTCCTGAAGAAGTTTCACGAAAGTTTGTTCAAATATGGATACCTGGCGATTGGTTCGAAGGAGTCGTTGATTTGGTGTGATGTTGCTAACCGCTTTTTGGTGGTAAACAATGAGGAGAAGGTTTATAAAAAAATAAAAGACTAGGTGGAACCAATGAGCAGGTTCAACCTAAATAATAGTTATAAGGCCATTGTAATTGGTGGTTCGGCCGGTAGTTTTCAAGGAATTACTAAGATATTGTCTCAATTACCTAAAAACTTCCCACTGCCAATCATTATGTGCTTACACAGGCTCAAACACGTGAGAAACGGATTTGTGGAGGCGCTTTCTATCAAAAGTGTTTTTCCTGTAGTGGAGCCTTACGACAAGGAACAGATAAAAAAAGGTGGAGTGTATTTGGCTCCATCGAATTATCATATGTCTGTAGAGCTAGGAAATTATTTTGCGATGAGCACGGAAGAAATGATGAACAACTCACGACCAGCCATTGACATTACGCTTGGTACAGCGGCTTATGTGTTTCGTGAAAAATTGATCGGGATTTTACTTTCCGGTGCCAATCGCGATGGTGGACTGGGGATGAAGCACATTAAAGACAAAGGCGGCCTGACCATTGTACAGGAGCCAACCGAGTGTATGATCGATACGATGCCTAAAGCAGCAATGGCATTAACAAAAATAGATCATGTGCTAAAAGTTGATGAAATTGTGAGTTTAATTAATGAATTAGATAAGTATTACAAATGATTGAACAGATCCAACAATTTATCAAAGACCCTGCCAAAGTCACTCGCTTGACTATTGCCGGTTTTTTCGTGGCGGTTTTACTCACAGCTTACTTCTTGTTTACCCTACCAACCGATTTGGTTTATAAAGGAGGAATGATCGACTCGGGTCGGGCAACAGGTGTTTTTGCAAAACTTTTTGTGATGGTCGGTCTTGCCTTTGCGTTTTGCTATGCAGCCATCCATTACCTTCAAATTTCAAAGAGAGAAACCATTGTATACCTGGACAAAAAGATTGAAGGCTCAACAGACCAAGGGTCTAAATCTGGAACAACCCAGGGACATGGCTCCTTCAATCTAAATTCACTGCGTGAAGCAGTCAATAAAGCAAAAACAAAGGAAGAAAAATGGCAGGAAGGCCTTAACCAAATTTGTCAATATTTGAATGCGGGGCAAGGCGCAATTTATACCATCAGTTCTAAAGGAGATAAAAAGCAACTAGAATTAAAAAGTGGTTTTGCATTAGTCCTTGCAGATGGTGAAAAGTCTCCAACTTTTGAAATAGGTGAAGGACTAGTCGGTCAGGTGGCTGCATCAGGAAAGAGTCTTTATCTGGATGAATTGCCTGAAGGCTATGCAGCTCGAATTGAAAGCGGACTAGGTGCTTCTCTTCCAAAATTCTTATTTATACTGCCTTTGAAAAAGGAAAATGAAATTACGGGAGTCGTTGAAGTTGCTTTGTTTGGCGCGCTATCTGAAGCGGATCGCAAACAAGCGATTGATGCAGGTTCAATTTTAGGAGAGATCAGTTGAAGCAATGAGTATGTTTAGAAATATTAAAATAAGCACAAAAATTACCGGGTTGATTGTTACGCTCGTAGCATTGGTGGCTTTGGCATTTGCCATTTTCACTTATCAGGTAAATGTTAAAGCCGAGAAAGATAAGCTCAATGCAAGTGTCACAACAATTGCAGATCAGCAGGCAGCAATGTTGAGTTACTTCTTTGATCATGTTGCAACAACAGTAAAGTTCTTGCAGAATTCGGACCAACTGAAGACACAGATGGCATCAAGTCCTGATTCTATAGCAAGGACACTTCAAGCCGTTAAGGCAATTTATACGTTCGAAGGGGCCTATATCACTGATAAAAATGGCGCGGTCATCGTATCAACGGATGCAGAAAATGCTAAGGGGCATATTTTGGCTAATTTGGATAAAAGTTTCTTTGACAAGGCCAATATATCACTTCAATATAGCGCAGTAAGTAAATCGGGTGAAAACTACTTTACGTTTGGCGCCGCCGCGATCGGAGACAAAATCATTGCGTTCAAGTTAAGCCTGAATTCATTGTACCAAAAGGTAAATGAATTCAAACTCGGACAAACCGGCGAGAGCTACATTGCGCAAGTTGATCCTGTTTCACAAAAAATAATTATTGTAAGTCCATTGCGAAATGATCCGGGATCATTCTTAAAGCCACTAGACGTTAACAGCAGAATAAGTCGCGAAATCCGCATGGCTGTTGAAGGACAAAATGGCTCTGATATTGGTCCCGATTATCGTGGCAAAGAAACCTTGAAAGTCTTCAGAAAAATTAATCAGGCCGGGTGGGGGTTGATTGTAAAAATTGACACAGCGGAAATTCAGGGTCAAGGAAGCGATCTGGCAAAAATCTATTTAGCAGGAGGCGTTGCCCTGATCCTGATAAGTTGGGCTGCTGCTATGTTGCTGGCGCGATCACTCACGCAACCCTTAAGCGATATGGGAAGAACGCTTGATCTCGTTTCGAAAGGTATTCTTCCTGAGAATGTCTCAACAGGGACCAATGACGAATTCGGTCAAATGTCAGATAAGGTAAACTCATTGGTGCAAACATTAAAAAGTAGTGCAGAGTTTGCCAAGAGTGTTGGGGAAGGAAAATTAGATGCTCCATTTCAACCGGTAAGTGAGAACGATACATTAGGCCAGGCGTTGATCCATATGCGCGATGATCTCATCGAAAATGAGAAGATGGAAAATGAGCGGAACTGGATCGTACGTGGTGTAGCGGAGGCAGCTGAAATCCTTCGCGCACATGACACGCTGGATGCACTCGGTGATGATGTAATCAAATTTATTGCAGAAAAAATTGGAGCAGTGCAAGGGGCATTTTATGATGTGAATTCTGATCATCACAATCAAATGCTAATAGAGATCCGGGCTAGTTTTGCTTACAGCAGGAAAAAATATCTGAAGAAAACCTTTCAGTTTGCAGAAGGGTTGGTTGGACAAGCTGCTGCCGAAAAGGATGTCGTGATGCGCACAGAAATCCCAGACGATTACTTGTCGATTACATCCGGAATTTTGGGTGAGCAGAAACCGAAGTGCATCCTCATTGTGCCCCTGATTACAAACGAAGAAGTTTATGGGCTGCTCGAATTTGCCGGGATGAAGAAATTTGATCCTTCACAGGTAAAATTTGTACAAGAGTTGAGCGTGATTCTGGCTCGTACCATATTCAATATTAAAGTCAATGAACGAACCCGCAAACTCTTATCAGAAGCTCAACAATTAAGTAACGAACTTCAGGAGAAACAGGAAGTGTTGCGTCAGAACGCAGAAGAGATGCAAGCAACTCAGGAAGAATTGAAACGCAGCAACGTCCTTTTGGAGGAACAAGTGGAAGAAGTAAACCAGACGCAAAAGAGAATGCAGTTGTTGTTGGAGAATGCTTCGGAAGTGATCACCATTTATGAAGAAGACGGAACAGTTAGGTATGTCTCACCTTCTGTGGAATCCATTCTTGGCTATGGCCAAAAAGAATTGCAAGGCAAGAAAGATATTGACAAAATTCATCCGAACAGCCTTGAAGTGGCTCAGGGTTTATTCAATAGCCTGCGCGAGAAACCCGATGAGAAAGTCACAGTTCAGTTCGAATACCAGACCAAGGACGGCAATTATATTTGGTTGGAAGCTACCGGTACCAACTTCATGGGCAATCGAGCTATCCGTGGCTACATCCTAAACTCTCGTGACATTACAGAACGCAGACGCGCCGAACAAGAACAGCGCATGCGTAGTAAAATGCAAGCGCTATCAGAAAACTCGCCTGATTTGATTACCCGCCTCGAACATGATTCAATTTCTTATATCAACCCAACAATTGAATCGTATACTGGCAAGTCGCCGAAGCATTTCCTAAACAAAAAAGTAAGGGAATCAGAATTGGATGCAGTTATCCTCGACCAATGGCTTGCCATTGTAGAGCAAGTGAATGCGTCCCAGGAAACGGTGTCTTCTGAGATGGACTTCCCTACAGAAATGGGCAAGCGCATCATGCAGGTAAATGCAATCCCAGAATACGATGAGCAAAAGAATATCGAATCCGTGTTGGTAGTTTCTCACGACATCACCGAGCGCAAAGAGATAGAACTTGAGATTCAGAATAAGAACAAGAAGATCAATGACTCTATTAATTACGCAAAGCGAATTCAAAATGCCATCTTGCCTAATTCCAGGTTAATCAATAAAGTGCTGCCCGATTCATTTATCCTATACAAACCCAGAGATGTGGTCAGCGGTGACTTCCCTTGGTTTGTGCAGATCAAAAATGATATTTTCATCGCTGCTGTAGATTGTACAGGGCACGGCGTTCCTGGCGCACTCCTTTCATTGATTGGGTATTTCCTTCTTAACGATATTGTAAGGAGCCGTAAAATTACGGAGCCTGGCAAAATCCTTGATTTGCTGGACGAAGGTGTTACCCAAACGTTGCGCCAGGATCAGGACGATTCAGCAACGAAAGATGGAATGGACATTGCACTGTGTCGGATCAATGCAGAAACCCGCACAGTAGAATATGCGGGTGCTCACCGGCCTCTTTACTTCATGAAAGGCGGAGTAATGGACGAAGTGAAAGGGAATAAATTCCCGATCGGCGGCGGGATTTACAAGAACCAAACCAACTTTACCACCACCAGACTTGAACTGAGTAAAGGGGACTCATTCTACTTCAGCTCGGACGGATTCCCTGACCAATTTGGAGGACCTGAAGTTCGTAAGTTCGGACCCAAAAAGACACGCGAGATCATCGAACGTGTCCACAAAAATCCCATGCAGGACGCTGCCCACGTTTTCGATACCGAATGGGAGGCCTGGAAAGGTGATCATAAACAAACAGATGACGTACTTTTGATAGGAATTAAATTTTAAACTATAAATTGGAACTTCAAACCCCACAGCAATGAACTTTATCTACGACCTGCACCGCACCATGATGGCGCAGAAACTCATTCTGGTCTACGAAGGTGACTTCACCCAGGAAACCACCAAGTCGATCCTTTCGATGGCGGAGCGCAACTTGGATTCATCCGGAGAAGACTCTGGCATCAAGCGCAAAGTCTTTAACGTAATGGTTGAGGCGCTTCAAAATATCGTGAAGCATAGCAGCGAGCAAGGTCTGCAAGCCGGCTCGCTTATTAGCAAGAGCGCTATCTTCATGATCAGCAAAGAAGACAGCCGCTATTGCGTGCTAACAGGCAACCCAATTGCCAAAGGAAATGTAGCAAAACTCTCTTCTAATCTTAGTGATCTTAATAGCAAGGATAAGGAGGGGTTGAAGGAAATGTATAAAGATATTATCAAGAACACCCAGATTTCTGAGAAAGGTGGAGCCGGCCTTGGTTTTGTGGATATGGCTCGTAAGTCGGGCGAAAAACTAGAGTTTACTTTTGCCAATATGGATGCTGAGTACGACTTCTTCTGTTTGAAAGTGAAAATATCACGTGAAAAAGAATAACTAAAAATTTATAAACTGAATCAATCATGGAAATCCTCAATCTGAAAGGGACAGAAGATACCCCCACTATCCTACTCGATAAAAAAAATGGAATTTTTGAAATTAGCGGACGTTCATTGCCCGAAGACTCGGCCGAATTTTATCGTCCAGTTTTGGATTGGATCGGCCAGTATGCTGCAGAACCCAATGCATCTACGGATTTTGTTTTTAAACTGGAATATTTCAATACTGCTTCGTCAAAGTTGATACTTGATGTGTTATCCGCACTTGAAGAAATCAAAAGCATGAAAATTCTTTGGTACTTCCATGATGACGATGAAGATATGGAAGAAGCAGGACAGGAGTTTTCCGAACTAGTTGAGATCCCTTTCGAATTTAAAACGTATTGATAAAAGTTATTCGTTTTCGGCTGTACGTTAATCGTATACATTACAATTAACGATGAGCGGTTAACGCTTAACTAATGTGATTAACCAAGAAGAATGAGTGAGGAAATCCTTAAAGCGCTCACACAACTGTTCGCTATTATTACCAAGCAGGACGGTGGTGTAACCGAAAACGAGCGCCAGTTTGTAATTAATTTTTTTCAGCAAGAGCTGGATCAGGATACGATAAAGGAATACGTTACCCTCTATGATGATTTTTCAGGCTACAACAAACAAGGGTCAGGGGAAGAAAAAAACAAACTCACCTCTGTAAAAGATTCGGTTAAGACTCTTGGTATCTGTAAGAAGATCAACAAGACGCTAACACAAAAACAAAAGGTTGTCGTTCTTACCAAGTTGCTGGAGTTGATTGGTTCGGATAAGAACTTCACTCCACAGCGTATTGAGATCATCAACACTGTTTCTACTGTTTTTAATATTGGTCAAGAAGAGTACAAACTCGTAGAGACATTCATTATTGCTCAGGAAGTTACTCAACTCAATTATAAGGACATCCTATTAGTTAATTCGGCAGAAAGCAAATCTGCTGAAAACCAAAAGCATTCTCACGCTCACATTGATGGGCAACTGGTATTCATGCGGGTGAAAAGCGTTGACATGTATTTCACCAAATACCTTGGTGAGCAGTCTAACGTATTGAATGGTTTTATCATGCAGCCCAACAAGGTTTACTTGTTTTCTCATGGCAGCACAATAAAAACTCAGGCTGGTGATGCCTTGTATTATAGCGACTTGGTAGCCCACTTCAATGAGGAAATCAAAACCACCAAACTTTCCTTCAACGCTAACATTGAAGAATTTAAATTCCCTAACGGAGCTATTGGTCTGCGTGACGTCGTAATCTCTGAAGGTCCAGGGAAATTAATAGGAATCATGGGAGCTAGCGGTGCAGGTAAAACCACCTTACTTCTAACATTAGCCGGCCTTGAAAAACCTTCTAAAGGAGATATAAAAATCAATGGATTCAACATCCATACTGAAAAAAATAAAATTGAAGGCGTTATCGGTTTCGTGTCACAGGATGATCTCTTAATCGAAGAGCTTACTGTTTACCAGAACCTTTATTACAACGCAAAACTTTGTTTCTCAAATTTCACTGAACAACAATTGCATGAACGCGTGATGAGCACGCTGGAGAATCTTGGCTTAGATCAGCGCAAGGATTTGACAGTAGGAAGTGTACTCGACAAGAAAATTAGCGGAGGCCAACGCAAACGTCTGAACATTGCACTCGAATTAATTCGTGAACCAGCTATTTTGTTTTTGGATGAACCAACATCCGGTCTCTCCTCTCGCGACTCAGAAAATGTTATTGACTTATTAAAGGAACTTTCCCTCAAAGGGAAACTGATATTTGTAGTCATCCATCAACCATCGTCAGACATTTATAAAATGTTTGACAAGATGATTATTATGGACACTGGGGGCTTTCCTGCATACAACGGATCACCCGTGGAGGCGGTAACTTATTTCAAAAAAGCAACCCATCAGGTTGATAGCAACCGTGGTCAGTGTGAAACTTGCGGTAATGTTAATCCAGAACAGATTTTTAACATCATTGAATCCAAGGTAGTTGATGAATATGGTCAGCCCACAAACAAACGAAAGGTAACACCGCCTCAGTGGCATGAGATGTACCAAAAACGGTTTAAAGCGACTAGAATTGAAGATGTCAAGGAAACCCCACCAAGTACACTTCGCATTCCCAGTAAGTTAAAGCAAACTGTGATTTTCACTACACGCGATTTCCTTGCTAAGCTAAGCAACAAACAATACCTGCTGATCAATTTATTGGAGGCGCCATTACTGGCAATCATTCTTACTTTCATTGTTAAATACAAGAGTGCTCCTGGTGGTAAAGAATATATCTTCCGTTTCAATGATAATTTTCCTGCATTTTTATTGATGTCTATCATTGTCGCCCTTTTCATGGGATTGACCGTAAGCGCCGAGGAAATAATTCGCGATCGCAAAATCTTGAAACGAGAATCATTTTTGAATTTGAGCTGGAATAGTTATTTGGTGTCAAAACTGAATATACTTTTTCTCTTATCCGCAGTTCAAACATTCATGTTCGTAATAGTCGGAAATCTCATCCTGGAAATTCATGGGATGACTTGGGCTATGTGGCTGGTGCTTTTCTCTACTTCATGTTTTGCGAACGTGCTTGGACTGAATATTTCATCAGCTTTTAATTCTGCGGTTACAGTTTATGTAATGATCCCCCTCTTGTTAATTCCTCAGATGATTTTGAGTGGGTTGCTATTTCCGTTCGACAAATTAAATAACTTAATCAGTACAAAGGGAAAAGTACCGATTGTTGCAGATTTAATGGCTTCACGCTGGGCGTATGAGGCGATGGCCGTTTATCAGTTTACTAACAATGATTACGAGGCACCTTACTACGAATACGAAAAGGAAGAGGCCAAAGCGGATTTCAAGTCTGCCTATTTGACGGATGAACTCAAGAAAAGAAACCGATTCTTGCAAGAAAATTTTGAAAGCAAAAACGATTCAATTAAAAAGTTAGTCGAGATAAATCTTGCTATTTTGAGAGACAACTTAAGGGATGAACCTTATCGCCCTGGTTTTGAAAAGTCAAATATTGACGAAGATTTTTCGTCTCATAAATATTCGAAGGCAAAGGGAATGATGTTAGAAGGTTATTTTGAAGACTTCCGCTCACATTACCAAAAGGTATATAACGAAAATGTAAACCTAATTGAGAAAAAGATGGCGTTCTATGAAAAGAACGGCATAAAAGTAACGGAAGAAAAAAATTCCTATCATAATGAAAGCTTGAGCGACTTGGTCAAAAATGTTTCTGTTAAAGAGCGATTGTTGGAGTATAATGGACAATTAATCCAACAGATTAATCCAATTTTTCAAGATCCAAAACCAACAGGTATATTTGATTACAGAACTGCATTTTTTATACCTGAGAAAAACCTGCTAGGACTTACAGTTAGCACTTTTGTTTTTGACATTCTTGTAGTTTGGGCAATGGCATTTATATGCTATGTTGCTTTATATTTGGAGTGGCTCCGTAGAATTGTGGAGTTTTTCGGTAACGTGAGCATTCCCAATAAAGTGACTATACCGTTCCGCAGGAAATAATAATTTTGTAACCATTGCTGAATTTTTAATTTTGTAACCAACAATGAAAGCTATGAGAATTGTAATGATTGGCTTAGTTGCAGCAGTCCTCTTGGCAGCCTGCGGCAAGGGTAAAAAACCTGACGAACAAGCCTTTCTCAACAGCCTGGATTCTGCCAAAAAAGGCCCATCCATTGATGAGGAGGTGATTGGAAGCATTTTGCAACAAATTCCAAGCCCCCTGGAAATTTCTGTATTGCTTAAGGAATCAGGCACTAAATACAACTTTGGGCTGCTTAACTCACCGGATAATGTGTCTAAGTATAATAGCAATTATAAGAAAGCGCTAAACTTAGGAATCTATGGCACGGACTTGGGGTACACCAATATCTATCAGCAGAATCAGGATGGTATCAAATACCTTCAGCAGATAAAGTCCCTTGCTAACGACCTTAATATTGGTCAATTTTTTGATATCGAGACGATAGGGCGTCTTGCTGGAAATAGCAAAAATCTCGATTCATTGTTATTGATTACAACCCAAAATTTCAACGACATCAATCGCTATTTACAAACCCAAGGGCGTGCCAACCTAAGTGTATTGCTCCTCACTGGAGGGTGGTTAGAAGCTATGCAAATTACTTGTCAGGTGGCCCTAAAGGACCCAAAAAATAAGGAATTAAGGGAGAAAATTGGTGAACAAAAGATTATCCTCGAACAAATTGTGCTTCTGTATTCCTTTTACAAGGAAGATGAAAATATGGCATCGTTATTGAAGGATTTGGATGAGTTAAAAAAAGCCTTTGATAGCATCAATATTATTTACACCTACAAAGAGTCAACCATGGAAGTTGTAAATGGTGTTGCAGTAATTAAGGACAATAGCACGACAACGATAGAGATTACCGATAAGGATATTCAAAACATCACTCAAATCACAAATTCCATCAGAAATAAAATAGCTAGTTAATACGAATGAATTAATTCTATGAAAAAAACAATCTCTTCTCTCCTGTTGATTTCATTGATCGGGCTCAGTTCAACAAAATTGGCCAGCCAATGTAACCCCGACAATTTTGCAAATGCTTGTATCCCAAAATTAGTTTCAGGCTTCAATTTTCTGAAGAGTTACAAAGTGGATGGCGAAGGTGGTAAAGACAAGGTGGAATATAGCTATGTGTTTACCAAAGGGACACAATACATGATTAACCTTTGTGCCAATGGCAGTGCAACAGATGGTATCGTTGTCTCACTGTTTGATTCCGGAAGAAACAAAGTTGCTACCAGCAAACTCAATGGGCAATTTTTATCTGCAATTGCATATCCATGCAATGCCACTGGTATCTATTACATTCAATACACCTTTGATGGTTCAGCTGGAAAATGCGGAGGCAGCGCTCTTGGATTTAAGAGATAGACGTAATTCATATCATTTTGAAAGCCCCGCCTCTTTTGGACGGGGCTTTGTTTTGTTAGACAGAATTGAAGAACTTGATCAAATAATCTTGAAATCTCAAAATGCCTAAAGTCCTTATCATTGAAGACGAAGCTAGCATCCGTGCTGTACTAATAGATATTCTTAAAGACCAAAAGGATTTAAAGTTAGAGGTTGAAGAAGCTAAAGATGGTTTTGAGGGGCTGTCCAAATTAGAAGGCGATAGTTTCGACCTTGTTCTTTGTGATATTAAGATGCCTCGAATGGATGGCTTGGAAGTTTTGAACAAGGCTAAATCCAAAAAGATCAACACTACTTTTATTATGATTTCCGCTCATGGCACAACAGAACTTGCTGTTGATGCGGTAAGGAACGGAGCTTACGATTTCCTGCAAAAACCACCTGACCTCAACCGCCTTTTGATTACTGTTCGCAATGCACTCAGTAAGACCACACTTTTGGAGGAGACTCGCCAGTTAAAAAGAAAAATTTCTCTGCAGTTTGAAATGATTGGTCAGTCTAGTGCAATAAAAGAGATGGTTACCATGATTGAGAAAGTGGCTCCAACCGATGCCCGTGTTTTGATTACGGGACCAAATGGTTCAGGCAAAGAATTAGTGGCGAGGCAGCTTCATGAAAAAAGTAAGAGAGTCTCAGCAGCGTTTATAGAGGTGAATTGCGCGGCAATCCCTTCTGAGTTAATTGAAAGCGAATTATTTGGTCATGAAAAAGGTGCATTTACATCCGCCATCAAACAGCGAATTGGAAAGTTTGAACTAGCCGATGGAGGAACTTTATTCCTTGATGAGATAGGTGATATGAGTTTGTCAGCTCAGGCTAAAGTACTACGGGCACTGCAAGAGAATAAAATCACGAAGGTCGGAGGCGACAAGGATATAGCAATTGATACTCGCGTTATCGCTGCGACTAATAAAGACCTGAAGAAGGAAATCTCAGAGGGGCGCTTTCGTGAAGATCTCTATCATCGATTATCGGTTATTGTCATCAAGGTTCCCTCGTTGCGAGAGCGAAAGGAAGATATATCGCTATTGGTTGATAAATTCCTGGAGGAAATCGCTGACAATTATGGAACTAAGAAAAAGATTATTGAACAAGATGCATTAAATGCCCTTAAGGAAGCTGACTGGAGCGGTAATATAAGGGAACTTAAAAACGTAATAGAGCGGCTCGTAATAATGAGCGAAGGCACAATAGGCCTTAGGGAAGTTAAAAAATACCTGTAAAGATTAGATCCTCTTTACTCCTGTACTCTTCACTTCCTTTTTGCTATAAGTAGGGCAGGTATACTGGCTACAAGCAGAAATGAATGCGACAAGAGTAATAAAGGCTAGTACTTTTTTCATAAGACTGATTTTGATACTGAACAAAATTATAAATCTTTTATTTCCAAACAAATTTAATCGATTCTAAATGGCTTTTACCGCCAAATTCAGCCAATCATTAGATTACACCCCCGTATATCACTATTGTCTGCCCTGCCAAGTATCTCAAAGGTAGAGTTTTCATCAACACGCCCTAAATCCTCAGTTTCAATAAACGAACAGGAATGGGAGTTGGCAAGGTCAATTACGTTTACACCCCCAATCTTACCTTTCCCTAAAGCTTGAAACGGATCGTTAATGTCTCTAATCTGTATTTTCATCCAGGCTGGCGAGCCAAAGTAACCATTACCCCTTGAGTAAGCCTGGGACAATAGTTCTGTCATTCCATATTCCGAATGAATTTGCTTAACGTTAAACTTTTTACAAAGAAATCCGTGGAGTTCCTCCCTTACCCATTCCTTCCTTCTTCCTTTCATGCCGCCTGTCTCAATAACAATACACCAGCTTAGGTCAATCTCATGCTTTTCAGCCAAGTCAAGTAGTGCAAATGAGACTCCCCAAAGGACAATCTTTCGATCGGAATTCTTGAGACTGTTTATCTTTAACAAAAGTTCATCGTAATTATTCAAAAAATAGCCCGAATGGCCAGAAGAATCCATTTTAATGAAATAATCAATCATGGCTATCAATGATGACCCGCTTCGCTCCAAATAAGAAGGGAGCAAGGCTAAAAAATGGTAATTTTCAACAGGCCCGTAAAAATGCTGAAATATGGATACAGCATTTTTAAGATACAGATCTAAGCTCAAAACGGAATGCCTGCTTACCCCGGAACCTGAAGTAGAACTGCTGGTGAACACCACTTCAGGCGTCCAGGTACCGCAAACTACTGTATGCGTTTTAAAAAAACGGATAGGCAAAAATGGGACCTTTGCAGTCGAATTGATCAATCCTGGATCTTTGCCCAGATGTTGCACGTAAGTTTGATAAAGAAGGTTATTTTTGTACTGGAAACGAAAGAGCCTTAAAGCAATATCTTCGAAGTTAGATTCGTTGATTTCATCGAAAGAAACAGTGAAGTCGTTAAGTTCCAACAGAGGTAATAAATTGATTAATCAAAGGTAAATAATGCGTTGGATTAGAAATTTATTTGGCTGCTTGATTTTGGTGTGGGTAGTAGGCGCTTGTTTAAAGCAGCCAGAAAATTCTGTAATCCCTACAATTACACTACAGTCCGTAAATTTTAAGCATGTATTTCCGGTAGCCGCCGACACTTTGATTGTTACATTGAAGTTTACTGATGGAGATGGAGACTTGGGGATAAATGGTGATGAAACGGCAATCTATACCAGCGCATCCGACTCAACGGACATCAATTCGCCATTCTACTACGTTTATGACTCCGCCAAAAATACTGTCTGGTACTACGTCCACGAACCTAACGTAAGCTTGCCGAAGGGGTATCATTACGTAAACTATGCCTCACATCGCAATATTCACACTCATCCATTTGATACTTTGCCATCAGCACCGACCTGCGCAAACTGGGAGTTTCGAGCCAGCCCTGCTGATACACTTTACATTCAGGATAATCCATACAATAACAATTTTTTTATGGATGTGTATATAAAGAATCCGAGTGGAACTTACACTTACTTCGATATAACAACTTTGTATCCCCTGGCGGAGTGTACTCCTAATGCTTTTAATGGCCGTTTTCCCATTCTTTCATCTGACTTGGGGAAGAAATCTTCATTAGACGGAACGATAACCTATAAATATCAATCGGCAGGATTGTACCTACATTTCGAAGGAGAGACTTTGAAGATAAAGGTCTACATTCTTGATCGTGCTTTTCACAAAAGCAATGTTGTCGAATCGGGGGATATTTTTATTCCTAAATAAGATCCTTTCAATATAACTCCGGGAATCGGTTCGGTTCGGTTTCGCGAATCAATTCATAAACTTTATCAAAAATTTCCTCAGGGTTGGGCTTGGAGAAATAGTCTCCATCAGACGCATAAGGCGGACGATGCTCTTTTGCAGTAATGGTTAATGGTGAGGCATCGAGATAAGAATATGCCTGTTGTTCCTCTAAAACTTTTTGCATCATGAATGCAGTAGCTCCTCCGGGTACATCTTCATCAGCAAAAATTACACGGCTGGTCTTTTTTATTGATTGTGCAATGGAGTGATGAATATCAAAAGGAAGCAAGGTTTGCACATCAATCACCTCGCATGAGATGCCATGCTTTTCTAGATCTTCAACGGCTTCCATCACCACTCTGCACATTGATCCATAAGTCACCACAGTGACATCATTACCTTCTCTTATAATTTCAGGCACACCAAGGGGAAGCTTAAACTCGTTGATATTATCAGGCAATTTTTCTTTTAACCTATATCCATTCAGGCACTCGATAATCAAACAAGGATCATCCGACTGCAGCATGGTGTTATAAAATCCTGCTGCTTGCGTCATGTTTCTTGGGGTAAGGATGTACATTCCTCTGAGGCTATGCAAGATCATGCCCATTGGAGACCCTGCATGCCAGATGCCCTCAAGCCTATGTCCGCGTGTGCGCACAATAAGGGGAGCCTTCTGTCCTCCTTTCGTTCTATACTGCAAACACGCTAAATCATCCGATAGAATCTGTATCGCGTAAAGCAAGTAATCCAGGTATTGAATCTCAGCGATAGGCCTAAAGCCACGCAATGCCAAACCAATTCCTTGTCCGATGATAGTACATTCGCGAATGCCCGTGTCCGTTACTCTCAATTCACCAAACTTTTCCTGAAGTCCGGCAAAGCCCTGGTTCACATCGCCAATTTTTCCAACGTCTTCACCGAATGCTTTAATCAGCGGGTCGCGTTTCAGGGCAGACTCAAAACAAGCCTGCAGTATTTCACGGCCATCGAGCAAAGGCGAATTATCTGAATACCTGGCTGGAACAATTTCTACTTTCAATGCCGACCATTCTGACTGGCTGTGCAAGTAAGAATTGTATCGGTCGAAGTTCTCCTTGTTAGATACCTTTACCCATTCTATAATCTCTTGCCGAACGTCAATTTCTTTTCCCGCTAGCACACGAAGTGCCTTTTTAGCCGCTTTAACGGAATCCAATCTTTCCGGATTAACTGTTTGCTCCAAATGTTTTTTGATGTCAGCTATCTCACTGAAATTTTCAGATGCCTTTGCCAGTAAGGCCATTAATTTCTTTTGGCTTTTGTTATTGTCTGCGGTGAAAATTTTCCAAGCCGAATCCTTAGCTCCCTTAGAAGAAGCTTTTGCTTCTTTCTCCAGGGTATCCAATTCATCGGAAGATCCTATTCCCTGGTCTATTATCCACTCCCGCATTTTACGGATGCAATCGTGCTCTTTTTCCCATGCTAAACGATCCTTGGACTTGTAGCGTTCGTGAGACCCCGAAGTACTATGACCTTGCGGTTGGGTCATCTCCGTAACGTGCACTAGGACCGGCACATGTTCTTCGCGACATATCTTTTCAGCACGCTCATACACCTTGCATAGGTTTTGATAATCCCAGCCGTTCACTGTAAAGATTTCAAATCCCTTTTCTTTTGGTGAGCGTTGAAATCCAGCAAGCACTTTTGAAATACTTCCTTTGGTGGTTTGATATTCTTTAGGAACTGAGATGCCATAGTCATCATCCCACACCGACATTAGCATAGGTACTTGCAACACCCCCGCGGCATTGATCGCTTCAAAAAACATTCCTTCGGAGGTAGAAGCGTTACCAATTGTGCCGAAAGCAATTTCATTACCATTCAAACTCAGGTTAGTGAATTGCTTTAGTTTGGGATTTAATCGAAAGAGTTTTGATGCATACGCCAGGCCGAGTAGTCGTGGCATTTGCGCAGCCGTTGGTGAAATATCGGCGCTGCTGTTCTTTAATTTTGAAATTTCTTTTAGTTGACCGCGCTCGTCCAACATTCTGGTTGCAAAATGGCCCGTCATTTGGCGGCCGGCAGAAGCGGGATCAGCGTCTACACTTGTGTGAGCATATAACTGAGCGAAGTAATTCGCCAACACCATCTCTCCGATGGCAAGCATGAAGGTTTGATCACGGTAGTAGCCGGCACGATGGTCACCATCACGAAAGACTCTGGCCATCGCAATCTGAGCTACTTCCTTGCCATCTCCAAAAATTCCAAACTTGGCCTTGCCCATGAACACTTCCTTGCGCGCGATCATGCTGGCCTCACGGCTTTCGCAAGCAAGTTTGTAGTCTGCCAAAATCATTTCAGCCTTTTGTTGTGAAACGCCAGCAGCCATTGTTTTTGTTAGGCCCACTTTGATCGGTTTAGTGGTAAAAGTAGGGAAAAAGAAATGAGGGGTCAAAGAGAAAAAAATGAGCCTAATTTTATTGTGACATTTTAAACTTGGGCAAAATAATTCATTGCGAATTCAGGAATTCAACAAACAATCAGAAACCCAAATTGATCGCAATCGGTATCGACAAAAGGAAATATCAGCCATTCGCAATCGAGTGTTATATTTGCATTCTCGAATTTATAATCGCACATCTTAAATACATAAATCATGATCATTGGTGTACCAAAAGAAATCAAGAATAATGAGAACCGTGTGGCCTTGACCCCCGCAGGGGCTCAGGAATTTGTAAGACGCGGCCACACTGTTTACATGCAAACCAAAGCCGGAGAAGGAAGCGGATTTAGTGATGAAGAATATGTTGGCGCAGGTGCAAAGATTCTCAGTAGTGCACCGGAAGTTTTCAGTATTGCTGAAATGATCATGAAAGTGAAAGAGCCAATGGAGCAGGAATACGGCTTGATCAAAAAAGACCAATTGGTGTTTACTTACTTCCATTTTGCTTCCTACGAGCCGTTGGCGCACGCCATGATTAAGACGGGTGCTGTTTGTCTCGCCTATGAAACGGTAGAACGACTAGACGGAAGTCTGCCATTGTTGGTGCCGATGAGTGAAGTAGCCGGACGTATGGCTATTCAGGAAGGTGCGAAATATTTGGAGAAACCTTTGAAAGGCCGTGGGATATTATTAGGTGGTGTGCCCGGAGTAATGCCAGCAAAGGTTTTGATTTTAGGTGGTGGCGTAGTGGGAACGAACGCCGCGAAGATGGCCGCCGGTATGGGAGCGGATGTAATTATAGCAGATTTAAATATTAATCGCTTGCGCTACCTCGATGATGTGATGCCGAAAAATGTACACACAATAGTAAGTAGTGATTATGTGTTGCGAGAATTGGTAAAGACCCATGATCTGATTATTGGAGGTGTGTTGGTACCCGGTGCAAAAGCCCCGAAGCTCATCACCCGTGATATGTTGAAAACCATGCGACCCGGTACGGTATTGGTTGACGTTGCCGTAGACCAGGGTGGCTGCATTGAAACTTGCAAGCCAACTACTCACGAGGATCCTACTTTTATTATTGACGATGTCGTTCACTATTGTGTCGCTAACATGCCGGGCGCTGTGCCTTACACTTCTACGCTTGCCCTTACCAATGCAACCCTCCCCTACGCACTGAAACTTGCGGGCCAAGGATGGAAGAAAGCATGCTCAGAAAATACAGACTTGAAAAAAGGTCTCAATGTGATTCAAGGCAAAGTCGTTTACAAAGCTGTGGCTGATGCATTCAATCTACCTTTCACGGAAGTGAAAGAGTTTTTGAATTGAAAGTACTGTCCGGGGAGTTCTTTGGAATTCATTTAAGGCTTGAAATTTGCCCAAAAGGAAAGCAATTTCGCTTCGATCAAAAAGAGGCCTATCCTGATACCCGAACGTTTAATTGTGGACTGGGTAGCATTGGGTTTATCGTTGCGCGTTTAGGATTTTTTCAGGAATGAGTAGATGTTTAAGTAATTGAGCAAGTGAAGCGACAACACTAACGAAATTGGAACAGTGAACTATCTGTGAATCTGTTGTGAATCAACAGTGACTGAGATGCAGAGAAGGGCAACAGACAGTTAAGTTGTTGATCAGGAAAAAAAACCTCAGCCCTCTGGGCACCTCCCCTTATCAGGGAAACCCCTCCGTCACTGCGTGACACCTCCCCTTATCAGGGGAGGAGAAACTGAGAGTCGATCCAAGCAACTCACTTACAAAAAGGGAGGAGAAATTGAGTACTCTACGCTAGTCTCCTGGTAATTTTTTTACTCTTTCAGGTAATTGTTAATTAGCTGACTCCGCTATTGGAAGCGCAATGTGCGTTCATAATTTGGGATTTAAGGTTCAAAATTTAAAGTTCAAGATTTAAGGTTTGAGATTTGGTACAGTGAGTGTGCAGTGAACTTACAGTGAACTATCCGTGAATCAGCCGTGAATCAACAGTGAATCAACAGTGAATCAGATGCCATAGATGTGTGGACAAAATAGGCCTTTTTCTGCAAATGCATCTTTTTTGATCACATTGGGAAAAGATAGGAAAAGTCAGGTCATTTTAGTCCAAACGTTGCGCATCATTTGGAGAGCAACGGCGGTGAGTCGTACCATTGCACATGCTTAGCGCGCGGACCTGCTGTGTGGCCTTTAACAAGACGGATAAATTTATTTTTTTTTAGAAATGGGAAGACAAGGTGGTGTAGTAAAACTAAAAGGAAGTGTAGGTGAGATCACCTTGAAAAGTGAATCAAAATCTAATTTTCAGCGACTGCCGGTTCAAACCAACCTGCATCTTAGATCTATATATCTTGCAACCATCAGGAAACTTTTTCAAGGCTGAATCCGTCAACCAACAGGCAACATTAAAAGGGAAGTGAAATCGTTGATGATATAATTCGCGAATTAATAGATATTTATCATTGGCTGCCAAAGGATACCAATTGAGTTCAGAAGGCCGCTGATTGGAATTAAAGCATATCTGTGTAGTTACTTTAATGACGAAAAAACCAAAAGATGAGTTACAGTTAATATGGGATCACGGTACTTAACTTTGGCTTATGGAAATAAATAAATATTCGACCTGGAAAGCCGATAGGATGCTATTGCTCATGGGAGGAACAATATTAGCGCTTCTACTGCTGTCTCTTTTAATGGTTTAACTATCTGAGAAGTTGCTATTCATAAAACACAGTACACTTGTATTCTATAACCTTCTTCTGGTCTGCAAGTCATGATATATTTTTCACCATCCCGCCGGGTGATGAAAATCAGTACCACTGAAAACGAAAGACAGGCTGTCCACAGTGATACCGGTTCTATTTTACAGGTACCATTTATTTTCTAGTTCCAACCCTATTTAGATATCAAGGTATTTTATCCTCTCATTTTGTCGCTTCATCTGGAATATGTATAAAGTGTATAATATTTTCTAAACTGAATTCTTTCACTAACAGTTTAAAGCAATAGATGATATTATGAGATCCGATTACATTGAATTAAAAGGTAGCCATAAGTTGGCAGCCAGGAATGAAAAGATAAAAGGGATAAACAATGGAGAACCGTTCTCAATTACTGTTTACCTAAGGCCGAGAATTCCTCTTCCCAATTTGACAGAAGCAGATCAGCACAAAAAATTTAAGACACTTTCTAGAGGGCAATTTAAATCGAAGCATGGAGCCTTAGCATCCGATATTGATAAAATTATAAAATTCGCCCACCGCTTTGGACTGAGCGTTAGCAGAATCAGTGCTGCACAACGATGCGTTGAGTTGCGCGGCACCATAGCCCAGCATGAAAAAGCTTTTGGGGTTGAACTTGAAAATTATGCGTCAGCTAACGGGCAAGTCTTCCGGGGTCGCTCTGGGCCAATTGGTATTCCAAAAGAATTCGAAAACATAATTCAGGGAATTTTCGGTTTGGATAGTCGACCAATGGCAACACCTAAATTTCAACAGTTCCAGCCATCAGTATCGAAGGAATTAATGAACTCTTACTATCCAAATGAGTTAGCTGATATTTACGACTTCCCATCAACCACTGGCAAAAAGCAATGTATCGCGATCATTGAATTGGGAGGAGGATATCGCGATCAGGATATTTCAAATTACTTTTCAAGTTTAGGATTGAAGACTCCCGAAGTTATAGCAGTGTCCGTTGATGGAGGTATCAACGATCCAGGCTCACCTGATAGTGCCGATGGTGAGGTGATGCTGGACATCGAAGTAGCCGGGGCCGTTGCCCCTGACGCTTTGCTTGCTGTTTACTTTGCACCCAATACAGACAAAGGTTTTCTTGATGCAATCAACACAGCTATACATGATTCGAAAAATAAGCCCGATATATTGTCCATTAGCTGGGGTGCACCGGAGAGCGATTGGACATCGCAATCGCTGGATGCTTTCAACATCGCATTTCAGGCGGCTGCTTCGATGGGGATTACTGTGTGCGTTGCAGCCGGAGACAGAGGTTCCAGCGATGGTGTAAGTGATGGCCTGGTGCATGTCGATTTTCCATCGTCAAGCCCTTATGTTCTCGCATGTGGTGGCACACGCCTTATCACTGTTGGCAACGCCATTCAAACTGAAACAGTGTGGCACGAGAGCGCCGACAGTGCAACAGGTGGAGGCGTGAGCAACGTATTCGACTTGCCTTCATACCAAAGGAACGCCAACGTTCCTGTGTCGGTAAGTTCAAATTCAAAAGGACGGGGAGTTCCTGATATAGCAGCAGATGCTGATCCTTCAACCGGATATAAAGTGTTGGTAGACGGGAATCAACTTATTATTGGTGGGACTAGTGCTGTGGCACCTCTGGTTGCAGGATTAATTGCGCGGATCAATGAAAATAATGGAAAAAATGTTGGGTTCATCCATCATGAATTATATAGTAATGCATCTATTTGCCGTGACATAGTTAACGGAAATAACACTACCACGTCAACAAACAAAGGTTATTTAGCTGGAAAAGGATGGGATGCCTGCACTGGTTGGGGTGTGCCCATTGGCTCTAAGTGGTTGACTTTATAGTTACCATTAGATTCAAGATTTCTTTTGCCTGAAAAGCAAATCGTCTATTTCTGGAGACAATACTCACGACAAAGAGCACTCCCCTTGATGAGAGTGTGTACGAGTCCGACAAGTGAAATAATTTAACGAAAAGGGGGTTCTGTCAGGCACCTCCATGAATTACCATCACATTTCTTTCTGGCCATAACTCAATGTCATCGTAGGTCATTTTTTTATTACCTTGGTATCATAACCGTATACAAATGAAGAAATTAATCCCCCTGCTTTTATGGTTCACTGTCCCAGTATTCGGGCAAGATCTTTCCACTCAGTTTGATGCGATGATCCAGGAGAAATATAAATCCGGTGAACCCGGCGCTGCGGCTCTCGTGGCCAAAGGGGGAGACATCCTTTACCGCAAAGCATTTGGCATGGCCGACCTGGAGAACAACGTGGCCATGACTCCGGATCATGTTTTTGAAATCGGGTCTATCACCAAACAGTTTACCGCGGTGTCCATTCTTATGCTGCTGGAAGAAGGAAAGTTGGCGCTTACCGATCCGGTCACTAAATTCATTCCCGGCTACCCGATGCACGGACACATCATCACCATCCATCACTTGCTTACGCACACGTCCGGAATTTATAGTTATACGAGCATGGAGAGGTGGACGAAACTCTGGCGCGAGGATAAAACGCCAATGGAGATGATCGATCTTTTCAAAGGCGAGCCGATGGATTTTGCGCCAGGTGAAAAATGGATGTACAACAACTCGGCCTACTTTATGCTGGGGTATGTGATTGAGAAGGCTTCGGGTATTCCTTATCCTGAGTTTCTCGCGAAGAAAATCTTCACGCCCCTGGGCATGAAGAACTCATATTACGGAGACATGTCGCGGCTCATTCCGCATCGGGCACGTGGCTACCAGCACGGTGACGTTTTTAAAAATGCAGAGTACCTCAGCTTAACACAGCCGTATTCAGCAGGCAGCATCATGTCTACTGTGGATGACCTCATGGCGTGGAACCGCGCGGTTCAAGCGGGCAAGCTGGTGAAGAAAGAGACTTTGCAAAAAGCTTTCACCGATTACAAACTCAACAACGGCAAGTCCACACACTATGGCTACGGTTGGGCGCTGAGCGATATCAGCGACAGCCCTACACTCGAGCACTCTGGTGGCATTTTCGGTTACACCACCAACGGAATTTATTTACCTAAAGAAGATGTGTATGTCATTTTACTTACCAACCGAGATGATATAGGGCCCGGGGAGGTGTCGTTGAAAATGGCTGCACTGGCCATCGGAAAACCTATTACCAAGCCAGAGGCAAAAATCAAACTGGATGAGGCTTATGCCAAATCGCTCACTGGTGTGTATGATTTTGACGAAGGAGTTTCGCGGATCATCTCTTATGACAGTGGGCAGTTGTATAGTCAGCGCTTGGGAGGAGGCAACAAGTTTAAAATCCTTCCGCAGGATAAAACACATTTTCGTTTTGAAGGGGATAATTCGTCCATTGAATTTGTCGATCCCAAGACGGGCCCCAAAGAATTGCTTTTCAAAAACCGGATTGACGTGAGCAAAGGGGTAAAGACCAATAAGCCGATTCCGCAGCACCTGGAAATTGCCATGAGCGAAGCACTGCTGAGACCTTTTGCTGGCGTGTATGAACTGCAACCGGGTTTCAACCTCACGATCACAGTAGAAGGCAACCACCTGATGTCGCAGGCTACCGGGCAACCGAAGGTTGAACTTTTTGCCGAAACCGAAACGCGCTTTTTTCTGAAGGTGGTCGACGCTCAGATCGAATTCAAATTCAATGCAGAAGGAGAGTACGATTCGCTCATTCTTTTCCAGGGCGGAAGACAGATCCCAGGGAAAAAGAAAGAGTAAAATGTAACAGGGTTCGACTATAAATATAGCATCAGGCAGTTGCCAGAATACCAATTGCTTAGTCACGTGACTATTTACTGATTACTTTCGTACAAAATACATTACATGTCTGATTCAAATAAGTGCCCAAACTGTCAATCAATATACGGATACCCTACCGGTACTTCTATGATGTGCCCGGAATGTGGTCACGAGTGGAACCCCAACGAAACTATAGAAACCGTTGCCGGCGAAACTGATCCTTCAGTAGTGAAGGATGCCAATGGCAACGTGTTGCTGGACGGCGACACCGTCATCCTCATCAAAGACCTGCCGGTGAAAGGCGCCTCCAAAGCAATCAAGGCCGGCACCAAAGTGAAGAATATCAAGCTTACTCAAGGAGATCATAATATTGACTGCAGGATAGAAGGCTTCGGTGCGATGGCACTCAAATCCATCTTCGTAAAGAAGGGCTGATTGGATTCATGATTTTGTTGATGTAAAAAGACAGGGTCAAAGTATTCGTTTAATAGATGATCACTGAAAACCTATTCATTCAAATAGCGCTTTCGTTTCCCGATGTAGAGCAGGTAACCCATTTTGACCGGATTGGATTTAAAGTTACCGGCAGAAGAATGTATGCTACTTACCTGGCCAGGGATCACACCGCCAATATCTTTTTATTGCCTGAAGAGCAAAAAGTGTTTTGCAATCTGCACGATGAAGGCATCTACCCGGTGCCCAACAAATGGGGAGAAAAAGGCGCAACCACATTTGATCTTCAACTTGTGCCCAAGGAAATTTTTATGAAAGCACTTCTCTCTGCTTATAATGAAGTAATGAAGCGAAAGAAATAAATAAAATCTTCACTAGTACTGAGCGGGTGACTCTGCCAGAGAATCATCTTATTGACTCTGAGTACCGATTGCTTCCAGTAAACTTTTCTCAATCAAACTAATGGGAACTCCTGCTCCATAAGTCTTTCCATCCCTTGTTGGAATCTTTTTCAATAGAGGGAACATTTTTTCCATTTCACCCTTTACTTGTTGATTGGGAACTGTAAATCCGGCATAACTATTGGCAACTACTTGCCCTGCCTTATTAAGAATTGCCGAACCACTTGTTCTTGCCATAATACGGGCCGCATTAAAATGCAATAGCTCATAAACCATTGTGCTATCCGTGCGATACACTACTACTCCCTCGTTGGATAATGATGTTTTTCCGTCATAAACTATTTTAGAAAATAATTGACTCGTATCACCAATGGCGGCATCATTGGATGAAGGAATCAGGTAAGGTGCATTTACAGACGGCAGGTAAAATGCAGCCAGCTCAAGCTTCGCCGTTTCTGCAATTCGGACTGGAATGTTATCAGCTAATTGAATCTGGTAAGTACTGTCCTGCATGCTCGATATTTCATCAACCAGCAGAGTCAATACGCGCTTTTCCGTTACTGGCATTGTCTCTTCTGTTTTTTGATGCGTGACGATTTCCATCACCTCGAGTTTGTTCAACGTTGTGGTTAAGATAAAAAAAGTCAACAACAGAAAAGCAAGATCAACCATGGGCGTCATGTCAATGCGGGTTGAATGTTTTTTGCCGCGGATGCGCGCACGGGAGCTGCTCCCCGAGGATTGACTGATCTCTGCCATAGGGTTGCGGTTTAGTTTTGTATCGCATACCTATGATGCAGAGACTTAAATTAAGTCACAGAGGATTATAAAACGAACTAGATGTAGGAGTTTGGAGGTTAAAACGACCAACAATAACATTTAAGAACCTTTTTAGCAAATCAAGAGACCTCACTTAAAATTTATTAGACCACTTCCGATAAAATAGTCGCTTCGCAATCTCAGCTGAAATGATATACAAAATCACAATGAGCAACATCCAGCCATAAAATAAGGTGGGTAATGGAACAAACCCAAAAATGGTATTCAATGGCGTGAATGGTAAAAGCAATGCAGCTACTACTACAAGAACCGTAACAATGGTGAGGTATCGGCCAGGCAAACTCTTAAAGAATGGCAAGCGAGTCCGGATAACCAACACAATCAATGCCGCTGAAATTACTGACTCTACAAACCACCCGGTTTGAAAAAGCTTGTCATCCGCTTTAAGTATATAAAGCAAAACTCCAAAGGTAAGATAGTCAAATACAGAACTGAGTATGCCGAACGTAATCATATAATGTTGGATGAATTTGATATTCCAGCGGTGCGGTTTTTCAATGATAACTGCATCAACCCGGTCGGTAGCGATCGTTGTTTCCGGAAAATCAGTCAGTAAATTGGTCAGCAAGATTTGTTTGGGTAGCAACGGAAGAAACGGAAGTAACAGGGAGGCGCCGGCCATACTAAACATATTGCCAAAGTTGGCACTGGTAGCCATGAATACATATTTCATTGTATTCGCAAATGTTTTCCTGCCTTCCACAATGCCTTGCACTAATACACTTAAATCATGGTTGAGCAAAACAATATCCGCTGCCTCTTTCGCCACATCTACTGCGGTGTCCACAGAAATTCCTACATCCGCAGTATGCAAAGCGGAGGCATCGTTGATTCCATCGCCAAGGAAGCCAACTACATTACCCAATTTTTTTAGAGCCAGAATAATTCTTTCCTTTTGGTTGGGCTCCACTTCTGCAAAAATATTCGTGCGTAAAGCCAGATTGATCAGCGCACTATCGCTCATGGCTCGCATATCAGGCCCGGTAAGGATAATTGGATTTTCAACACCTATAAGGTGTGCCATGCTTTGTGCTACGAGGGCATTATCACCCGTAATTATTTTTAACTCTACCCCCATGGTTCGCAAACTCTGAATGGTATCCTGAATATGTTCTTTGGGTGGATCAAACAAAGTAATAAAACCAACGAAGACCATCTCCTTTTCATCCTGACGAGTGAAATCAGCCGGACCGCTTGCCACATACGCTACACCGAGCGTTCGAAATCCTTCGGCACTAAGTTTAGAATATTGCTCCATGATCTGAGTTCTTTTTTCTCCCAAAGAAATCAGCGATCCGTTTTCGACCTCCACTTTGGTGCAAACTTCCAATACTTGCTTCAACGCACCTTTTGTAATGGCAATATTTTCTGTCGCATTTTTAACCTGAATGGTGAGGCGTTTACGAATAAAATCGTAAGGCACCTCACTTTGCACCTGGTACTCGACGGTCTTATTGGAATAACTGTTTATAATGGATTCGTCAATTGGGTTATGAAAGCCTTGCTGCAGTGAGGCGTTCAACCAGGCATACATCAATACTTTTTCAGATTCTTCTCCTGAAGCTGAAAATGCCTTGTTCAATTTCACTTTTCCTTCGGTAATCGTACCCGTCTTATCGGAGCAAAGAATGTTCATGCTTCCAAAGTTTTCTATGGAGGCCAGCCGCTTAACAATTACTTTCTGTTTCGCCATGCTTCGGGCACCCACGGCCAAGTTCACAGTAATAATGGCGGGAAGTAATTGTGGTGTAAGGCCTACCGCCAATGACAAAGAAAAGAGAAAGGAATCGATGACAGGCTTGTGCAACACCACATTGATGGCAAAGACAATGACCACCAGAATTAAAGTTATTTCCATCAACAAATAACCGAACCTGCGAACTCCCCTTTCGAAATCAGTTTCCGGTTGTCTTAGTTTTAGTCGATTAGAAATTTTTCCAAACTCAGTATGCAGCCCCGTCCTCATCACGAGCACGGTAGCTTTTCCACTAATTACATGTGCGCCCATGAAAAGCGTATTGCTACGTTTGGATAGCGGTGTGTCCACCGGAAGGATGCCAGGATTTTTTTCTACGGGAAAGGTTTCACCCGTAAATGCTGCCTCATCAACAAACAATTCTTTTGATTCCAATATCAAGCTATCGCCAGGGATAACATCTCCAGCGGCTAGCAACACCACATCACCCGGCACAACTTCTTCCACGGGGATATCTTTTTCAATTTCATCGCGAAAAGTTCTGCATTTAATTTGCACCATCTTCAGCAATTGATCTACGGCGTTGGCCGCACCTCTCTCCTGCCACCAACCCAAAACACTGCTTATTAAAACAATGACAAGAATAATAATTGCTTCCGTTGAATCTTGAAGTCCAAACGAAAGCACGGCCGCAATTACCAAGAGTAAGGTAATCGGGCTTCTAAACTGAGACAAGAAAAGCAAGAATCCCGAAGAGTGGGAATTTTTTTTAAGGGAATTCGATCCGAACTCTTTTCTTTTTTCAAACACGGACCCCTCTGATATTCCCTTAAGGCTACTTTTGGTTTTGGCAATTGCCTGCTCTGATGAGAGATTCCAAAAGGCGTTTTCTTTTTCGATGGGTTGGTTGTCAGTTATCAATGGCCTCGTTTTTTCTACTTGAGTATTTTTAAATATTTGAAACGGGAATAAAGACAATAGTAGTCAGTAATTAAAAACTTTCGTAGTAGCTTCTCACTAATGCGTAAATAATGTAACTTATTTCAGAAGTTATGTAATACCGGCCCGATGAAAGAATCTCAACTCGGATCTTTTAAAATCACACCCATTCCACTATTGACGTGAGTAGCATAGGCATTAGTCACACTTACCGTACCTTTTTATGAAATTGAGTTCATAACCAGTGAAAGGCCAGTGACTTGTTTTTTTTAAGCACTTGCAGAAAAAAATAATAAAGAGCAAACTAAGTCGCACTCTAGGCAAACAAATTGGCATATCTCGATTGTTGTAAAAGTACTTTTTCAATGCAAGCTATACAAAAATACCACTGCTGATCGATTACTATCAACCTCATCCTGTTCTGAGTTTGTCAAAGAAAATGGGTTGCTTTTATTCAAATAATATGCTTCCTTTATGATATCATTTTGATATCATTTAAATATTATTTCTATGAAAACAGAAAAAGACATTGCACCTGTGAGCGGTTACCTAGCCCTCCTGGTAATCCTCATTACCCTCCTGCTGACGCTCTTTGGCTTTGGCATTAAGAATCCAGTCATCGGATTGCCGTCAATGCTCATTATGATTTTTGCAATTAAGGGACTATTGGTGATCAGTCCGAATAGTTCAAAAGTCTTTTTACTGTTTGGTCAATATGTCGGGAGCATAAAACAAAACGGACTGTTTTGGATTAACCCTTTTTATACCAGGATCACGCTATCGCTACGGGCAAGAAATTTTGAAAGCGAGAAAATCAAGGTGAACGACAAAATGGGCAACCCAATTCTCATCAGCGTCATCTTAGTCTGGAAGGTGAAAGACACTTTCAAATCTACTTTTGAAGTCGACAACTATGAAAACTTCATTCGTATTCAAACCGACTCTGCTGTAAGAAAATTGGCGGGATCTTTTCCATACGATCACTTTGAAGATGAAAAGGCAACCGTAACCCTTAGCACTAATTTTGATGATGTGAACAAAGCATTGGAGCGTGAAGTGACAGAGCGGCTGCAGATTGCCGGGATCGAAGTAATCGAATCTCGGATCGGGTATCTCGCCTATGCGCCGGAGATTGCTCACTCTATGCTAAGAAGACAACAAGCATCTGCCGTGGTGGCCGCGCGTCACAAAATTGTAGAAGGTGCAGTGGGCATGGTAGAAAGTGCGCTAAAACTTTTGGCTGATAAAGAAATTATTGAATTTGATGAAGACCGGAAAGCTGCAATGGTGAGTAACTTAATGGTAGTACTTTGTGGCGATAGCGAAACCAAGCCCGTGATCAACACAGGCACATTAAATCAATAAAGAATGTCAGAGAAAAAATCATTTGCTCTGCGTATCGATTCTGATATCATGAAAGCAATTGAAAAATGGGCAGCCGATGAATTCCGAAGTGTGAATGGTCAGATCGAGTGGATGCTCAATGACAGTCTGAAAAAGTCAAAGAGGCTCAAGATCAAAACAACGCAGAAGAAGTAAACAGCGAGGTATCACATTTCCAAGATTAACTATCCTGGCAAAAAAATTCAGGCACCCCAAGGAGGTGCAATGATCGCATCACAACGATGCCGCAATCAAAATTACGCCTGAACGGCCTGATTTTCCATTCTATCTAATCTTGTAGCCTGGAATTTATAGGCAAGCGAAAAAACAGTGGTGAAATGGGTAACAATCAACATCAAAATAAGCGTCATACATATTGCATTCAGGTCACAAATGTAGGGCGAGACATAATAACGCAATCGGTGAAGATAACTTCCGAAGCACGCCTGTAAGTTTCTTAGCTTTATTGCCCGCAAATTTTTGAATCAAAAAAATACTGAAGTGATTCAGATCTTGCAGCATTAATCTCAAAAACCTGTCATGTATTGTTTTATCAGGATTTTGACGAATTATTCTTTTCGCCACTCCTCTACTTTTGTAACAAAATAGTTAGGCATGAAACGCGCATTTCGCAATTGGATTATCGGAGATAACAACTTTATAGAATCTTGGAATGAGTACAGACAGATTATGCTGTCCGCGCAATTTTCAGTGATTTCGCTCATAGCGCTAATAATTAATATCTACCTGGAATCGCACTCGCATAATCCAGCAGCCTTCATCGTCCTTCATATTGCATTTATACTAATTCTTTTTACGTTGTTGCTTCACCGTATCAACCTGCATTGCCCAGCTAAAGTTTTGCTTTTTCTTACACTTAATGGAATTATCTTCCTGATCGGCTGTAGCGAAAGTATTACCACTGGTGCATTTATTTTCCTGATACCCCTTGGGCTTGGCACGTTTTCAGTATTTAATTACTCACAAAGAAAGTTGGCGGTACTGTTGGTAGCTTCCAGCGGGATCTTATTCGGGCTGGCCCTGACTGGTAAAATCTCAGTTCTCCCCTTTCGCACCTACACTTCTTCCGAAATAGAGTCCATTCAATTGCTCAATTTTGGAATTTCATTCATTGTGTCTGTAATAGTCGTATATCTGCTGATAAGAATAAGTCATCACAACGCCAGAAGTCTCAAAAAAACGAATGATCAGCTAACTAAGTTGAATGAGGACTTGGATCGCTTTGTATATAGCACATCGCACGATCTTCGCGCTCCGCTCCTTTCAGTTAAAGGCTTGCTAGAACTCATGCAGACCGCTTCGCCAGACGAGCAGAAGAAGTATATTCAATTGATGAGTAAGCGGATGGATTCTCTTGATGCATTTATTACCGACATAGCCAATTATTCCCGCAATAACAGGCTAGAGATTACCAAAGAAAATGTGAATGTGGCCGAACTGGCTGATGATATTTGGGAATCTTTACGTTACAACCCTGAAGCACACGGCATCGAATTTAAGAACGAGATACCCAATAACCTCGTTGTAATAAATGATTCCAGAAGGATGAAAGTAGTGCTTGCTAACATTATTGGCAATGCAATTCGTTATCACGACAGGCACAAAGACAAAAAGTACATCAGGCTATACCATCAGGTCACTGATAGTTCTTTTTCATTGCATATAGAAGACAATGGTCTTGGCATCGCGCCCGAATTGCATGAAAAAATATTCGACATGTTCTTTCGCGGAAATGAAAAGTCGCAAGGTACTGGCCTGGGTCTCTTTATAGTAAAAGAGACATTGGACAAACTCTCCGGGCAGATCAATCTTCAATCAGCACCCAGCCAGGGAACCACCTTTTCTATTATGTTCCCTATGTAGTCAAGTGCACCTGCAACAAACAATGTCAGGTTTTCTTTTTACTCAGCGCTGAAAAATTAACAGTAAGTGTTGCAATGAGAGAATTGCTATTTGAACCGAACAAGTCCGCTACCCTTGCTAAACCGAGATTTTTGACATAAGCCACGTCCAATATAATAGGGCTTACACGCACTGTTAATCCATAAGTAGGTGAAGATTCATCATACCCGGCTCGCACAGCCAGGTGCCGATTTAATAAGTTTTGTTCAAAACCAAGATTAGGTTTATAAACCGAATTCTTTACATTATAAATTTCATTGTGTCGGTAAAGTGCTGTGCCTCCAACATCAACCAATGCCCCCTTCCAGAGCATTAAAGCGATTCCTAAACGATATTCTCCTGATGAATTTAATCCGGATGCTGTACCTAGGTTGTCTGTCCTGAATTCCATGTCCGTATCATACCTGCCGCGAAAACCAATCAATATTCTTTTTGTGGGCTCCCATGAAACACCTGTGCCAACTGAAGGTCTCCACGCTGTATGGTATCGCACATAGTTGGCGGAATTATTATCCGCAATCGCATTGAATTGCGAAAGCTCATAAGAGAGAAGTAAACCGACGGAAAAGCCTTTGCCGAACGGCATTGCTGCTTTCAGATACACTCCCTGGTCGCTACCATCACCATGAACGGAGGCGGGGCCGCTTCCTAACCCAGGTGAACTGAGCGTTGTGGCGATATTAGTTGCGTATTGGGACTGAGCAATAGCATAAAGTGCCAATCCACGCCAAATAATAGGTGTGGTGACTCCCACAGCAGTAAAACTGAACAAATTACCATTTGAATATGATGTAGCTCCAGCATCGACAAGGGCGGTTGCGCTATCTCTATATATTAAGGAGTAGTTTCCAACAGTGGCACCATCGCCACCCATTCCGATGGTACGTACCCCCTTTTTGATCTGGACTGACGCAAAGTTGCGCATTTGTAATTCAGGGCTTTGGCCGTAAGAAACTAGAGAAATCAGAAGAATAGAAAAAGTGACGGTTTGCTTTGCCACGTCGGTGGAGGTTGCCTGATGAAATAATAAATGTAGTAAAGACTATCTTATCAACCCACCACCATTCGCCTCAAGCTGAACATAAAAAAAGCACCGCCTTTTTAAAAACGGTGCCTTGAAAAAAACAGCCTCAACCTTATCATGGGCACGCAACTAACCAGCATGATAAAAAGTTGCTATAGCTTTGCCCATACGTTCCCCCACCTGAATAGTCCTGTATAATACTAAGTTGGCAGAGTTTGCAATAAGGATGATCATCATTCGAGTTGCGAATCCACATGTAGCCAGTCTTATAACGGTTAATTGGAATATCCAATTGATTTTTGTCAATCTTCCATGCGTTGCTAACGATA